>Ga0247809_1000081_pt1 | contig 56817 bp, 66 predicted proteins | sample UWRJL104311B1_FD_180951 | JGI IMG/M metagenome (GOLD analysis project Ga0247809, IMG submission 180951) | Plant litter microbial communities from Arlington Agricultural Research Station in Wisconsin, United States - UWRJ-L104-311B-1 | ecosystem: Environmental > Terrestrial > Plant litter >... | reverse complement strand
ACCTTGGTATCGAGATAGCCGGTCGCGAACGCATTGGCGATGCGTGCGGCCTTGTCGGCGGATTCCGAATTGAAGCGGATCGCCATGATATAGGTCAGGCGATCGCGCGCGACGTCGAGGTGGCTGTTGACCGACCGCGCGACGACATCGAGCTTGGCCGCCGGCGACAATGCAGGCTTGCCTTCGGGGGGCGGGCCACCACTGAATTCCGGATCGTTGAGCAGGTTGAGCCGCTTGACGACGACGCGCGCCAGGTCGAGCGAGCGGATCACCGACACCTCGGTCTCGATCGCCTCACTGGCGAGCTGCGCCTGCGCATCGTTGGCGGTGCGCGCCAGCGGGTTGCGGCTCGGATCGATCTGGATGCGGGTCACGCCCTGATAGACCGGCGTGATCCGCAGCGTCAGGATGATGCCGATCGCGGCGACCACCGCGGTGATGCCCAGGAGGATCAGGATGCGCCGGCGGATGACGTCGCGCACCGTGCGGATCACGTCGCTCAACCGGGTCTCGGGCTCTGCCGCGTTCACGACCTTCATGTCAGGATTTTCCTAAGTATCTGGCGGACAGGCCGTTGTTCTTCAGTTGAGACATGGTTGCGTCCTATCGTCTGATACGGATCGAGAAACGTGCACGCAACTCGTCAAAAGGATTGCCGAGGCCGACGCCGCTCGGTTTGTTGGATCCGTAGCCGATGTTCGCATCGAGACCGAGCCATCGCGTGATCTGGTAGCGGCTGCCGACTTCCGCGCGATAGACTTGCGTGGAACTCGACCGCTCCGGATACTCGCGCTTGCTGACTTCGCCGCCGACCGTGACGATCAGATTGTACAGAAGTTCGTGATCGACCGTGACTCGGATCCGGTTGTCCCAGGAACTGCCCGCGTTGGACAAGTCGACGTCGATCAACCGGCGTTGCAGGAGGATACCGACCGTCGTCAGTTCGCTGGGAAACCAGTCCGCCCGCGCTTCGACCGACAGGCCGCTCGTCGTCCGATAGGTCTGGCTCGCGTCGAACTTGCGATAACTATAGCCGATACCGACGGTGCCGCGCGCGACGCCGGCGATATCGAAATTCGATCCGAACACGCCGCGATAGCCGTTCGAATCGCGGTTGGGTTTGCCGAACGCCTGCGCCAGACCGTAGTTGTTCCGGTCGGCCTCGAGCCGCGCGTAGAGCGACAAGCTGGGGCTGAAACCGAGTTCATACGTGCCGGTGCCGGCATAGGTGACGCGATCGCGATACCGCTGGTCACGGATCAACCCGTCGGCAAAGCGCACCGAACTGAATTCGTACGAGGTGCGATCGATCGTCCCGATCACGCGCGACCGGCCGGAATCGTACGACGTCCGGGTTCCCAGGAACGTCCGTAGATACCGCGACGGCTCGATCAGGTTCGCGACGACATCGGCGGAGAACGGCGACTCGTACGTCCGGTCTGCTTGTGCGTCGAGCCGCACCGTCAGGTCGCGCGTCACGTCGATGCGACCGCTGCCCTGGACGTTCCACGCATCCTGGTTGCGGATGGTCTGCTTGGCGAAACGCCGGATGTCCGCGGCGCCGGTAAGCCGCAACTGATGCACCGACCAGTCGGACGCGACGTTCACATAGGGTTCGAACGACGTGTAGACGTCGGCTTTCTTGTTCGTGTTGTCGTTGAAGATGTTGTCGCTGTAACCGATCGACGTGTTCAGCTGCGGGTTTACGATGAAACTGCCCAGCCGGACGCCCAGCGCGTCATATTCGGGCCGCCCACGTTCGACGACACCGACATTGTGACCGCGATCATAGTCGTCACCGCTGGTTGTCGCCGGCGGCAGCAACAGGCTGCTGGTCTGCGCGGCGGCGACGGCGGGGGTAAGCGCGGACGCTGCGATCAATGTACCGCGAAGCCACAATGCCGCGGCCCGGTGCCTCGACGCGGCGCGCGTCTGCATGATGCTGCGTACCCCCGTCATATCGTCCGCGTCCCAGGTCCGGCTCGTCGAAAACAAGCGATAGCGTATCGACCGGCCTGACCGGATCGTGCTCGGTATCAGAAAAACCGCTCCGTCAGACGGATCGTGTCGCCGGGATATATCCGCAAATTGGGCGTCAGGACATATTCCTGCTCATATTGATCGCCGAACCGACGGATGCGGACGGTCGCCTTGCGCGCCCGGGGCGTATAGCCCTGTGCCGTGGCGATCGCGTTCAAGGCGGTCAGCCCGCTCAGATAGGGATATTGGCCGGGCGAGCGGACTTCGCCGAGGATGAAGAACGGGCGGTAGGTCGCCACTTCCATGTTCACGCGCGGATCGCGCAGATAGCCATCGGACAGGCGCGCCTGCACCTCTTGCGTGACACGCTCGATCGGCTTGCCCGCGACCTGCACGTTGCCGATCAACGGCAGCGAGATCTCGCCGTCGCTGCTGACCGAGAAATCGCCGCTCAATTGCGGTTCATTGTAAACAATGACGCGAATCTTGTCGCCAGCGCCTAGTTTGTAGATGTCGTCGCTCGCTGCGCCCTCGGCATAGCGTTCACCGCTCGAAATAGGGGGCGGGCCGGATTTCGAACATCCGGCAAGCGCAAAGGCGGCTAGCAAGACAAAAGCCGCTCTATTTTTCACGCAAACCCCCATTTACACTGTCAGTTCTTGGCTAACATGCCGACAATAAAGCATCAAGGTAATTTGTTGCATCGCGGTATCTATCGGAGACCGGGTCTGTCGGGCTCACCGGCCCGTTTGCCGGAGAGAAAATGCCGTAGTTGTCGGACCTTGGAGGTCTTGGCGGGCCGATGAACGATCTCCGCCAATTGCTCGACAAACGCATCCGAGGCGATGGTATTGAGCGTTGGATACGCAGTCAGGTCATCGACCCGCTCGAGCAGCGCGCGCAGTTCGACTTCCGTGTCCGCGGGGTAGATGCCGGGGCGATCGCCAAATTGCCGCAGGGTCGCGAACTGGTGGCCGTTGCGATGTTCGCCCAGCTTGTGGTTTCGCGGCATCACGATGATCGGCTTGCCGAATTCCATCGCGGTGATGATCGATCCCATGCCCGCATGACACACCATCACGCGACACTCCTTCTGCAGATCGCGGAAGACGTCGTAGGCGACGTGCGCAAAGCTCTTCAGGGCGACCGGGCGATAGCGGGTCGGGCCAACCTGCGCGATCACATCGGACCGACCATGGTCGACCGCCCATCCGTCGACCGCGCGGATGAGGCGATCGAAGGGTAATTGCGTACCGACGGACACCAGAATCACAGGATTTGCCCTAGGTAACGCAGCGACGGGTTCTCGTCGGCGAGATGTTGCCACTGCGCGATTCGCAGATCGGCGAACGGCTTCACGAGGCGTCCCGACAGCGACAATGTTTCGCTGTTGGCGATGCTGTCGATCCAGATCGTTCGTGCGCCGAACATCTTGGCGATCATCAGCGCCAGCGCGCCCGGTGCGGCACCGGTCGACACGACAAGGTCTGGATCGAACGCTCGGAAGACCCGCAGCAGGCCAAGCAGGGTAGGTGCCATCGCCCACGCCGAATCCCGCGCGGTGTCGGCGATCTCCAGAACCTCGCGGTCGCCAAGCGGGGGCGTCATGCCTTTGGACGTGCTGACGAATTGGCAGTCGGCGCCGACGAACGCCGCGCGAAGGCGGTGAAGTTCGATCCAATGCCCACCGGCCGAGGCGACAAGCAGGACGCGCATTAGGGTGCCGCTATCCGGATTTACCGGGAAGCGCAAATGATCGATCGATGCAACGGGTGTATTCGTTCGCCGCGGCGTAGAATCCGCCGAGGATGTGGCAGTATCGCTGTCATTGCCCGGGTTCACGAAGAACCGCTCGGGCAGGGAACGGGCTGACGTTGATCCGACCTCAGCCACTTTGTCGCGTCCCCATCTTGCGCCACCAGTCCATCGGGATCATGCTCGACTTGGTGCATACCGTCCGTGACTGGCCCTCTTCAATTATCGGCCAGCCCATGGGATGTGCAGTGCTCCACTATCGCAGACTTTGATATTCCAGCAATCGAACCAATTGATCGCAATGGCATATTCAAGTTAGATCGCCGCGCTTCCCCCACGACCTTGCGGGAAACGCTATACCGGAGATGTTGCGTTGCCAAGCACCGATTCTGGTGACCGAATATATGCCATCGGTGACATCCACGGCCGATACGACCTTCTCCAGATGTTGATCGCGCGGATCGGCGAGCATTCTGCAAGCTTGCCGGCGGCCCGCTCGCTGTATGTGGTTTTGATCGGCGACGTCGTCGATCGGGGACCGCAAAGCGCCGAGGTGCTGGCGATGCTTTATGGTCTTCAGCGCCAGAACAGCCGCGTCATCGTCCTGCTCGGTAATCATGAAGAGGCGATGCTTCAGGCGCTCGACGGCGATCCGGACGCATTGCGGCGATGGCTTGCGGTGGGCGGCGATGCGACGCTCGCCAGCTTCGGCATCGCACCGCTGCGCACCGACGACGACCCACGCGACTATATGAACGGCGCGCGACGCGCGATCCCGCGGCAATGGCTCGCCTGGCTTCGTCAATTGCCACTCAGTGTCCAGTCCGGAGACTATTACTTCGTCCATGCGGGTGTTCGTCCCGGTGTCGCGCTTGCGCGGCAGGTACGCGACGACATGCTGTGGATCCGTGGTGAGTTCCTTCGGTCCGAACGCGACTTCGGCGCGGTCGTCGTCCACGGACACAGCATTACACCTGATGTCGATGTCCGCGAGAACCGGATTGGTATCGATACCGGTGCGTATCGAACAGGCGTTCTCAGCGCGGTCTACTTGGAGGGCGAAAAAAGGGACATACTTGCTGTCTCGTTGCCAATGTGAACTCGTGAGAGTGAGCAACTGCAGCAAATTGTAAAAAACAAACGGACCTATTGTAAGGAACGTGCAGTTTGGGCAATTGATGCAGGTTAGTGGTGCAATCCCTGTACTTGACTCTTCTGCCAGCACGTGAGTAACTGAAGTATAGGCGCGGAAACGTCGTATTCAGGGGTCGGAAATCATGTTCAAAAAGATCATTCTTGGAGCGGCGCTCGCTAGCCAGGCTTTCATCGGTACGGCGTATGCAGCACCGGCGCGTCCGCAAGCAGTTAGCTTTGACAGCGTAAAGATGGTCGATGCTGCCGGTTCGCCGATGCGCATCGGAACGTCGGCCAAGCGCAAGAATGATCTTGCTGGCGCGCCATTCCTGCTGCCGCTACTCGGTGTCGTCGCCCTGGTTGCAGTGGTTGCGGTCGTTGCCAGCGGTGGTGACGACGACTCCAGCCCGAACTGATCGGCTGACGCTGCCTCTCTAGGCACGCGATCGCGAGAGTTATTGAGGCGAAGCATTCGAACGAGTGCTTCGCCTTTATCTTTTTTGTGCCTTTCAGCGGTTTTTGATCCACGGTCGCGTTCGGTAACGTCAAGTGCGTCCGGGTGTAGGCAGGGATGACTTACCGACTGTGGGGCGTGATCTTCGCCAATTGCCGTTGATCGACGAATCAGCATGATCGTCCTGGCCGAGCGGGACGATCGATCGCCTGGCTGGCTCACCTACCTGTCCCAGTCCTTATCGAAGCGGTCCACCGATGGCTTTACGTGACGTACGATCGCTGACGGCAGGCGCGGGATCGCATGACCCGGTGGACGTGATCGTCATGCCGTGCCGCAGCGAGCATCATCGCTACAGTGCGTGGGAGCGTTCCGCATGAGCGGCATGGACGAGCGTCGCGGCTCTCGAAGAGAGGGTGGCCGATCCGGCGGGCGGTCGAGCGGACGGTCTCGCACCTATAGGTTCGGTTTGTCGGCGCCATGGCGGGCTCATGCGCCGTTGGTGGCGTTCCTGATCGTCCTGCTGTTCGGCGGGGGCGCGGGCACTGGCTATCCGCTGATCGAACTTGCCGCACAAATTCTGGCACTTGTCCTGATCGTCCGCGCCGCGCGTCCGGTACCCTCCGTAATCAACACGCTTGCGTCCGCGACCACCGCCACGAGATCGGTCGCACTGAGCCGCTTCCTACTGATGTTCGCCGCTGCGGCGCTCCTGCTGGTGGCGCAACTGGTGCCGCTGACCGCGAGCTGGTGGCACGGCCTGCCGGCGCGCGAGACGGCGGTGCAGGTCTACACGCTGCTCGGCTGGGCGACGCGGTGGCACGCGTTCAGCATGACGCCCGACACGACGTTTACCGCGTTGCTCACGTTGCTCGTACCGCTGGCCGCGATGCTGACGGTGGCGGCACTTCCGCTCCAGTCGCGCGTGACGATGCTCAGGCTGATCGTCATCGCCGCAGTGATCTCGACGATGCTCGCCGCGCTGCAGGTCGCGGCCGGCGGCAGTGCGCCGGTCCTCTACGAAACCGCGCATCGCGGATTCGGCGTCGGGTTCTTCGTCAACCGCAATCATCAGGCGACGTTCCTGCTGGTGTCGATCGTATTCGCGGCGGTGCCGGGCGTGATGGGCACGGGGGCGGCGCGTCGGCTCGGGATGCTCGGCGTCATCGGCTTCCTGTCGCTCGGCATTCTCGCGACCAGTTCGCGCACCGCGTTGCTGTTGCTGCCGATTTCGCTGATCGTCGCATTCGCCCTGGTCGGCGACGTCCGGCGCACCGGCAAATCGGTGGCTGCCGCCGCCGCGCTCTATGTCGTCGGCGGGCTCCTGCTGTCGCGCACCGATCTGGTCCAGCGCCTGTTCGCGCGCTTCGCCACGGTCGCCGAAGAACTTCGCTATCAATATTGGGAGAACTCGCTCTACATCGTCCGCGAGACATTCCCGTTCGGCACGGGCTTTGGCAGCTTCGAGCGAGTCTATCGCAGCGTCGAGCCGCTCGGGCAGGTCTCGCCGCTGAGCGTCAATCACGCGCACAATGATTTCCTAGAACTCGTCCTCGAAGGGGGGCTGCCCGCAGCGCTCTTGATCGCGGCGGGGCTGATCGTGCTGATCGTCGCGCTCGTATCGGGTTGGCGCCACGCAGGCGATCGCGGCGCGAGCGACCGGCAGAGCGGCGATCGCCACGCCGGCACGCGTCAGGAGCGCGCGACACTGGTCGCGGGCGGGGCGGCGATCGCGCTGATCCTGCTGTTCTCGCTGGTCGATTATCCGCTGCGCATGGCGGGGATCGCAGGCCTGTTCGGCGCCGCGCTCGGCCTGGTCGCCGCGGTCGGTCGTCCGCAGTCCCGCACGACCGCGTCCTTCGCCTGGACGCCCTCGACCATAGCGATCACGATCGTCGCGGCCATTGTCGGGTTGGCGGCGAGTGGCGACGCGGCGGGTCGCTTCCTCACGTTGCGCGGCCAGCCTGCGGCCGCGACGACCGTCTCGCCGTGGTCGGCCAGCGCCTGGTCGGCGCTTGCCAATGCCGAGCAACTCGCGAACCAGCCAGCCGCGGCACGCGCTGCTGCGGCCCGTGCGCTGGCGATCGACCCGATCGACGCGGGGGCGGTCCGCGCGCACGGCTATGCCGATCTCGCGCTCGACCAGCCGGTGCGCGGCAGCGCGTTGCTGCAGGCGGGCGCCGCGCTGGGCTGGCGCGATACGCTGATGCAATTGTGGCTGGCGGAGCGCGCGCTCGAGGTCGGCAGCACGGGTGTCGCCGCGGAGCGCATCGACGGACTGTTGCGCCGCGCACAGCTGCCCGACGCGCTGATGCCCCAGATGCGGCGCACCTATCTGTCGCCCGGCGGCGTCGACGCCGTCGTCGCGCGCCTCGGCGATGCGCCCAAATGGCGGCAGGGGTTCTTCAACCTGATCGCCAAGGACGCTGCCGAATCGGTGCCGCGCACGCTTGAGTTTCTTGGCAAGCTGCAGAAGGCGGGCGTCGCCGCGACGCCGCTGGAAACCACGCTGATCCGCTGGCGGCTCGGTGACAGGGGCGACGTGGCCGGCGCGCGTCAGGTCTGGCTCGCGAGCGGTGGTCGCGGGCTGGTCGCGGACTCCGGGTTCGAGGCGTTGCCGTCACCACTGCCGGGTGGGGTCATCCCCTATGCCTGGGGCGCGCCGAGCTTGCCGGGCGTACGCGTGATCCCGGCGGATCGCGGCGCGAACGGCAGCGGCCATGCACTGCAGATCGTCTCGGACGGGCTGTCGAGCGGCACCGCGCTGGCGCAGGCGATCACCTTGCCGCCGGGCCGCTGGCGAGTGAGCGCCATGGTTCGCGGTGCCGACGTTCCGGCCACGCTTTCGCTGACATGCGCAGGTCGACCGGCGACGATCACGACCGACGGCATCGCGCTCGACGGGCGAGGGGCGGGCTGGCGGCAGATGGCTGGTGTCGTCACGGTCGGAACCGGCTGTCCGGTGCAGATCCTGGGGCTCAACCTGCGCGAACGTGGTAATCAGCCCGGCGTGTTCTGGATCGATTCGGTCCGCATCGCCGCCGCGGCCGGGCAGTGACGTCCATGCGGGCGCCGGTAACACAGGTTAGACGCTTGACCGAGTGCACCGGGTAGTGCGAGGGTTCGTCATTCCAAAGGGGCAAGATCAACGGATGCGAGCGACCTTGATAGGGGTGGTCGCGCTGAGCGCCATGCTCGGCGCGTGCGCCGACGATAATGTCGGCCCTAACCTTCGAACCGGCGAAGCCGCGTATGAGACGATCCCGGCGCCTGTGGGGGCGCCACGGGTGCAGGATTATCGTATCGGCGCGCTCGATACGCTGGACATCGTCGTGTTCCAGGAAGCCGACATTTCGACGCGTGGGGTCGTCGTCGATGCCGCGGGCGTCATATCGATGCCGTTGATCGGTCGGATCCAGGCTGCAGGCAACACCAGCACGCAGCTCGCCGACCTGCTCGCCGCAAAGCTGGCCGAGCGGTTCTACGTCAATCCGCAAGTCACGGTCACCGTCGCCAGTTCGGTCGCGCAGCGCGTCACCGTGCAGGGCGACGTCAAGGAGCCGGGCATCTATCCGATTTCCGGGCCGACCACGCTGCTCGACACGATCGCGCTCGCCAAGGGCGAGAGCGAGGACGCGTCGTTGCGCGAGGTGATCGTGATCCGCTACATCGACGGCAAGCGGATGGGCGCGGTGTTCGATCTGAAGCGGATCCGCCGCGGTGACGATGCCGATCCGGCGATCGCGGCTCGCGACACGATCATCGTCGGCCATTCGACGGGCAAGTCGGCCTGGCATGATATCCTGCGCGCGGCACCGTTGCTCGCGGGCTTCGGCGTCTTCGCGCAATTCTAAGATCACAGGAAGAGAACTGACTCATGGGGAGTGTCGACGTCTCTCAGGGCGCTCTCACGCCGAACGACCGGCGGAACTTCGGTTCGGCCCCTGGGTCGAATTTCGCCGAGCGCGAGGACTTTTCCGTGCCTGAGGGCGAGGAGGACGAACCGGCGATCGATCTTCGCGCAGTCTGGGCGACGATCTTCCGCAATCGCTACATGATGATCGCGATCGTCGGCGTCGCGCTGATGCTCGGCATCGCCTCCGCGTTGCTGATGCCGCGCAAGTATACGGCGCAGTCGAGCATCCAGATCGACCAGCAGGTTGCGAAGGTTCTCGGCACCGAGGATTCGGAGCCGCAGGTCGCGGGCAGCGATGCCGATCGCTTCCTCCAGACGCAGGCGGACGTGCTCAACAGCCGGGCGATCGCGCGCCGCGTTTCGGACAGCCTCGCGCTGAGTGCGAACGACGATTTCCTCAAGCGGATGACCGGCGCGCGCCAGATCGAGATCAAGCCGGGCGATGCCAGCCTTGCCGATCAGGTCGTCGACGTCCTGCAAAGGAACCTGACGATCGACCTTCGCCGCAACTCGCGCGTCGTCCACATCATCTTCACCAGCCGCGACCCCGCGCTCGCTGCCGAGATCGCCAACAGCTACGCGACCAACTTCATCGAGGGGAATATCCAGCGGAAATTCTCCGCGTCGTCCTATTCCCGCCGGTTCCTCCAGAACCAGCTGGGCCTCGCCAAGACCCGCCTCGAAGGGTCGGAGCGCGACCTGATCGCCTATGCCCGGTCCGCGCGGCTGATCGACGCCAGTGCGGGTGCTCGCCAGCAGGAAGCGGACAACGCGCCGCGTTCGCTCGTCACCGCCAACCTCATCCAGCTCAACGCCGACTCGGCGACGTCGGAGGCCAACCGCCTGCGGACGCGCGCGCGGTGGGAGCAGGCGCGTCGGGCGCCGCTGATGTCGCTGCCCGAAGTGCAGGCGAACGAGGCGGTCCAGCGCCTGTCGCAGAAGCGCGCCGAGGATATCGCCAGCCTCAGCGAAGTCCGCCGCCGCCTGAAGCCCGATCATCCGGTCGTGATCCAGGCGCTTGCCGAGATAGCCACGCTCGACCAGCAGATCCGCCAGCTTGCGGAGGTGACGCGCAAGTCGATCGAGAACCAGTATCTCACCGCCGAGCGTCAGAACCGCGCGCTCATCCAGCAGGTCACCGCGCTTCAGGGCGCCACGCTCGCCGAACAGGGCCGCAGCGTTCGCTACAATATCCTGCGTCGCGAGGTGGATACCAACCGGCAGCTCTACGAGGGCCTGCTCCAGCGCTACAAGGAAGTCAGTGCCGAGGCGGGGATCACGACCAACAACGTCTCCAGCGTCGATACTGCCGAACAGCCCCGCCGCCCGACGTCGCCGCGGCCGCTGCTCAACATCGCGCTCGCGCTGATCGCCGGGCTCGCACTGGCGATGCTGTATGCGTTCGGTCGCGACTATCTCGACGATTCGATCCGCGATCCGCAGGATGTCGAGCAGAAGCTGCACATCCCGCTGCTCGGCGTCGTGCCCGACACGCGGGGCGATTCGCCGCTCGACGCGCTCAACAATCCGAAGTCGGAGATCGCCGAGGCGTATCACGCGATCCGGACGTCGATCGAGCTGTCGTCGAACCAGGGTCCGCCGCGGTCGATCCTCGTCACCGGCAGCAGCAAGTCGGAGGGCAAGTCGACCACCTCGTTCGCGCTCGCACGCGACTTCGCCGGGCTCGGCCGCCGCGTCCTTCTCGTCGATGCGGATCTGCGGCGTCCGTCGCTGCACCGCACGCTGGGGATCACCTTGCCCGAGATCGGCCTGTCGTCGGTCCTCGCGCGGATGACCGAACGCGGCGCGTCGATCCTGCCGACCGCGTTCCCCGGGCTCAGCTTCCTGCCGAGCGGACGATTGCCACCGGATCCCGCGACGCTGTTCGCGGGGACGGCGATGCAGGATCTGCTCGCCGCGCTGGAGGCGGATTACGACGTCGTGATCGTCGACGGCCCGCCGGTTCTTGCACTCGCCGACGCAGCGCAATTGACGGCCGCCGCGCAGGCCACCGTGTTCGTCGCGGAGGCCTCGAGCGCGCATTTCGGGCAGGCACGCAACGCCGTGTCCCGCCTGCTTCGCGCCGGCGGCACCGTGATCGGCTGCGTGATGACCAAGTACAACGCCAAGAAGGCGGGCTTCGGCCAGTCCTACGATTACTACCGCTACCGCTACGACGACGCGTCGAAATAAGCCGAACCGCTGCTCCGGTTTGGGCTGGAGCAGCTAGCGTGGGTCAGGGTTTGCCGCTCCGAGCCGGGGCAGGCGGCGTCCCGCCGGGACGCGCGCCACTACCGCAGGCGTAGCGGATCTTCAGTGCGACGACGACGACCGAGGCCGCTTCGCCCGACAGGTCGGAGGGCTTGTCGCGCAGATAGTCGATGAACGCCTGGCGCAAATCGCCCTGCGGAACATGCCGGGGCACGCAGAATTCGCGCTGGTTCAGCCACGCCTCGTACGCGCGGACCGTGTCATGCACGCCGGTGATATAGGCGAAGCAATAGGACGCGTCGGCCGGCACGTTGGACAAACAGCGCTGCCGCAACTGCCCAGCGCTGAACAATCCCCCGGCGAGCGGCCCCGCGGAAACTTGCGAGGTCGGCGCTTGCGGGGCGGAAGCCTGCGGCACCGGCCCATTGGGTTTCTGGGACTGGACCAACAGCGGCGCGGCGAGCAGCAGGACGAGGGGCATGACCATGATCGCCCGTCGTTACGCGCTGGCGCGCTGCGCTTCAATTCACTACCACCCGACGAAGCAATGGCTCTTCTCGACCTTATCCGGCGACAGGCGCCCGCGTCGCACGAGCCGGCGCCCTCGACGCTGATCCTCGATCCGAACACCGTTTCGTCGCTGCCGCCGGTGCGTCGGTTTCACCTGGGCGTGATCGTGCCCGCCCTGCTGGCGCTGATCCTGATCGGCGGATCGATCATTGTCGCGGTCGTCAGCCTTGGGACGCCGCCGGACAAGACGTTCGACGCGACCGGCGGCACGCGCTGGGCAAGCACCGCGCGAATCGAGGCTCCGTTCGCGCCCAAAACGATGCGCCCGCTGACGCCCGAGCAGGCGGTCGCCTGGAACGCTGCCGCGCCGACCGTGGCGAAGCGCGTCGAATCCGCGTCCACCTTCGCGCTGCGGACCGGCAAGGCGGAGGACTACAGCCGCTCGCTGCAATGCCTGACGATGGCGGTCTATTACGAGGCGGGCAGCGAATCGGACGATGGCGAGCGCGCGGTGGCGCAGGTCATCCTCAACCGGGTCCGCCATCCCGCCTATCCCAAGACGGTCTGCGGCGTCGTCCTCGATGGATCGCAACGCAGAACCGGCTGCCAGTTCACCTTCGTCTGCGACGGCGCGCTTGGCCGGTTACCGTCGCAGAAGGGCTGGCTGCGTGCCTCGCGCGTCGCGACGTCGGCACTGGGCGGCGCGGTGTTCGCCCCGGTCGGCTGGGCGACGCATTATCACGCCAACTACGTCGTGCCGTATTGGGCATCGAGCCTGGAAAAGGTCGCGGCGATCGGCGCGCACATCTTCTACCGCTGGAACGGTCCGGCCGGGCGAGGTGGTGCGTTTCGCGGCGTCTATGCGGGCAACGAACCGGCAATGACGCTGCCTGCAGCGGTGGTCACCCCGACGGCGACGGACGCCGCCGCAACGGTGGCCACCGCATCCGGTGCGGTTGCGCCGAGCGAGCGACCCGTCCTCAGCGGCTACCGCGCCAGCCTGCCCGACGACTCCCCGGTGCCGACCGTCAGCCTTGGCGAACGGCGGGTGCTGCCGCGTGGTCCCGAAGTCGGCGACGGCAGCGCTTCGCCGCCGACGCCGGAGCGCCGCGTCCTGCCGGTATCGCCTACCGCCAACTGACCTCAGGGGGCGACGAGTTCGGCCCTGGACGGGCGCCGTCCGCGCAACGCCTCCGCGATCGGCAGCTCGATCAGCCGCCAGGACAGCCACCCCACGCCGAAGCACACCATGCAGGCGAGCGCCGCCATCGCGACCAGCGCCGGCAGGCCGTATGCAACGATCGACACGGTCGCCGACGCGAATGCGCCCAGCACGAAGCTGTGCGTGAGATAGATGCTGTAGGACGCATTGCCGAACGCGCGCGAGAATGCGGCGAACCCGTCCGACCGTCGCGTCGTCGCGGGCGCCGTCAGCACGGTCACCGCCACTGCTCCTGCGACTGCCGCCATCGCGACAATCTGGCTCGGTTCGATAGTGGCGACCCCCAGCGCGGCCACGGCGACGACCGCGATCACCGACATCGGCAGCACCGGCAGGCGGTCGCCGATCCGGTGGCGGACGAGCGCGATGATGATCCCGATCGCGAAATAGCCCATGATCGGCCGCGTGAAGACATAGGCGGCGATCGACACGCCAACGCGGTCGGGTGGCGCATCGATGCCGGTCCCGGCCGCGACGAGCAGCCCCAGCACCGCCAGCACGAGGAACGCGCCGCGCCGCGCCAGCACTGCGAGGCCCGCCGCGAACAGCAGGTAGAAGAACATCTCGTAATGCAGCGTCCAGCCAAGCTCGTAGATTGGCTGGATCAAACCGTTGGCGCCGCGGTGGGGAATGAACGCGAACGACAACAGGAATTCGGCCACGTTCGGCAGGCGCGCCGCGACGATGGTCCGTGCGCCCATCGCCTGCGCCAGCCAGCCGAACGCCACGATCATCAGCGTCGTCAGATAATAGAGTGGTGCGACCCGCAGGAACCGGTTGCGCAGGAACGACCAGCCCGATGGCGGCGGCCGGTCCTCCCGCAGCGCGATATAGACCATGATGAAGCCGCTGATCGCGAAGAAGGTGGCGACGCCGGTCTGGCCGAGCCGAGTCGTGAAATCGGGCAGGTCATGGGTAATCGCACCGCGCCGGACGTAGCGCTCCAGTAGGTGCTCGACGACGACGCCCGACGCCGCCAGTCCGCGCAGCAGCTGGAGCGGCGCGATCTGGTCTCGGTCCAGCGCCGCATCGCGCGAGATCAGCCGCGAAACCAGCCGCACGCGCGCGCCAATCACGCCAGCCGCAGCATGACGATGGTCGCGTTCAGCGCGAACCCCAGCGCGACGCTCTTGATCATCTCGCGTGGCGTCACCGGCAAATTGGCGTTGATGATCGCCGCCACCAGCGAGGTCGACGCCGCGAACAGCAGCAGCGACCACCAACTTGGCCAGGTCGCGTTCTTCACTTGCGCCCAGTCGGTGATCAGCGGCAGCAGCACCATCAGAAAATGCCCGAAGCACGCCGCCAGCCAGTGCGACAGGAACCGCGGCAGGCTTTCGCCCAGTTCGAGATGCGGATCACCGCTCATCGACGATGCTCCGCTCGTCCTGTTCCGCATGCGCGACCAGCGTCCCGATCAGGATCTCGTAATAGGCGGCGGCATTCGCCTCGATCTCGTCGTCGGGATCCGCCTGCGTCGCGCCGACCTGTCCCGCCGCGGCACGCGCCGCGCGGATCTGCCATTCGGCCATGTCGCGCCAGGTCGCCACGTCGCGCGCGGCGATCGCCTGTTGCGCGAGCCCGATCAGGATGACGAACGCGCCCAGCACCGCGACCGCGACTGCCAGGTAATAGCCATGCGCCCAGATCGCGCGCAGCCAGAAGCCGTAGATGACCGTGACGATCACCACGATCAGCGCCACCAGGCAGATCGCATCGATCAGTCGACCGATTCGCTTGGGCCACCGCGATTGGTTGAGGCCATGGTGAAGGGGGTCGGGCACGTCGCGATCCTGTCAGAGAAGATCCGGATCGGCAACCGACCGGCGGTGCTTCGCAAGCGACGCATTCGATACCCGCGCGGCGCCGGGACGGATCGTTCAGATTTGTACAGTCACGGACGATAACGCGCGGGCTGCGGCGTCCCGCTCGCGATCGGTCAGCGCCAATGCCGTCGTCGCGCCGGTCTTTGCGGACAGGAACGCCGCGTCGAGGACGGCCATGACCGCCAGCGCTTCGATCGGCGCGACCGGATTTTCCGCTGCTCCCCGAACCGCCGCCGCAATGTCAAAGTAATATTGACGCTGGTCGCCGGTTATCGCGCGCTGTTCGCGTTGCCCGTTGGCGACGTGGATCACGAGCGGATCGGGATCCTCGCCCCAGTTCGCGTCGCCCGGCCGCATTCCGCTTAGAAGCTGCGCCTCCTGGCGGTCGGCGCAGTGCTTCGTCATGCTGCCCGCGGTGCCGTGCACGGTGAACCGGTCGACGCCGCCCGCCACCAGCATGCTCGCCTGGAGGATCACGCGGCGCTCTCCATAGGACAGGACGACGTGTGCCCAATCGTCGGTCATCGCGCCCGGCCGCTGCGTCGCGATCGATGCCTGGACCGTGTCCGGCAGGCCGAACAGGAGCAACGCCTGATCGACGAGATGCGGACCGAGATCGTACCAGACACCGCTGCCCGGCCCCGATCGTTCTCGCCAGCGGTCGCGGACGTCCGGCCTGAACCGATCGAAATGCGATTCGAAGTGCGTGACGTCGCCGACGACATTTGCGTCGATCGCGGCGCGCACGGTCAGGAAATCGCTGTCCCAGCGGCGGTTGTGGAAGACCGAGAGCAGGCAGCCGTGCCGATCGGCGAGCGCGAGCAAGGCGCACGCTTCGTCGAGGTCGAGCGTGAACGGCTTGTCGATCACGACATGCTTCCCCGACGCGATCGCTGCCCTCGCGAGCGGTGCGTGCGTCTCGTTCGGCGTCGCGATCACGACAAGGTCGATATCCTCGGCCGCGATCAGCGCGTGCGGATCGGCGTGGACCACCATCCCGGGAAAGTCCGCCTGCACCTTGCCAGCATCGCGCGACGACACCGCGCAAAGCGCGAGCCCCGCGACCGAAGCTATCAACGGGGCATGGAAGGTCTTGCCCGAGAACCCGTAGCCGATCAGTCCGACGCGCACGGGGCCGGCTTGCTCGTCCGTCATGCTCATCACCTCAGTCCATGCCCGCGCGGATCGCCGCCGCCGCCAGAAACGGTGCGCCCGCGACGAGCACGAGGCTGACCGCGGCGAGCAGCTTGACCGCGCCCGCGCCGCCGGCCGGGTCGAGCGATCCCGCGCCGAAGATCAGCAGCGGTACCGCGAGCGGCAGCATCACGAGGCCGGTCACCGCGCCGCCGCCACGCACGCCCGCGACCAGCGCGCTGGTTGCGACCGCGAGCGCGGCAAGGCCGGGCGTGCCGATCAGCAGTCCGATCTCGACGCGGAGCAGCGTGTCGGCCGAAAGGTTGAGCAGGCCAGCGGCGATCACCGCGGCGAGCATCAGCGGCGGGCCGAAGCTCAGCCAGTGCGCGATCGTCTTGGCCAAGGCGACCAGCGCGAGCGACATCCCGCGGACGACGAACTGGTCGAACACGCCCGCCTCCAGATCGGGACCGACGAGGCGCTCGACCGGCAACAGGGCTGCAAGCAAGGCCGCGGTCCAGATCACGCCGCCGCCGATCCGCGCGAGCAACGCGCCGTCGGGGCCGATCGCGAAGGGGAACAGTGTTGCCACCAGCAGGAAGAACGCGACCACCAGCGTCGCGCCGCCACTCGACACGCTGCGGCGCAGATCGCGGCGAATCAGCGCGATCACAACGCGATCTCCCGCGCGGCAGGGATCGCTAGCGACAGGTGCGTGGCGACCAGCGCGATCCCGCCGTTGGCGCGGTGTTCGGCGATCAGCGTTTCCAGTCGAGCGATCGAAACCGTGTCGAGCCCATTGGCGGGTTCGTCGAGCAGCCAGACCGGCGCCCCGCTGGCGGCAACGCGCGCGATCGACGCGCGGCGGCGTTGCCCGGTCGACAGCAGGCGGACCGGAATGTCCGCGAGCGCATTCAGATCGAGTGCGGATAGCGCTTGGGCGATCCGGGTATCGGGGGTGGGCGCAGTGTCCAACGCGGCCCAGAAACGAAGCGCGGCGATCAGCGTGCGGTCCGGGTCGAGCGCGCTCGCTTCGGTAAGCAGCGCCTTGTCTGCGTCACAGGTCACGGCGCCTTCGAATGGCGCCAGAAGACCTGCGGCGATGCGGATCAGGCTCGATTTGCCGACGCCATTGGGACCGGTGACGATCGCCGCATCGCCCGGTCCCAGGTCGAACGAAACGCCCGAGAACAGCAATCTTCCGCCCCGTACACACGCCAAGTCGCGAAACGCGAGGCTCACGCGGCCCGATCTTCGGCGGAATCCTCCAGCGCGTGCATGTCGTCGTCGCTCAGGCCGAAATGATGGCCGATCTCGTGGATCGTCACATGCGCGACGAGATCGTCGAGGCGCACCCCGGTCTCGATCCATTCCTCCAGGATCGCACGGCGGTACAGGACGATGCGGTCGGGCATCGGCGCGACGTCCATTGACGATTTTTCGCCGAGCGGGCGGCCGTGATACAGGCCCGACAGGTCGAGCGGGTGTTCGATCCCCAGCGCCGCCAGCGTCTCCTCGTCGGCAAACTCCTCGACCGCGAAGACGATGTCGCCGAGATGCTCGGCGAACTGCGCGGGCAGCCTGGCGATCGTCGCGCGGCAGATCGCCTCGATCGTGTCGGCGTCGGGGGCTTCCCCGGATATTGTCGCTTGCCCGCTCATGCCGCCAGCCATACGCGTCGGCGAACTGTTGCGGCAAGGGAGAGCCCGATGATCGAAGCGCTGAACGATACCGAGCGGGCCGAGGCGCTCGATGGGCTCGACGAGTGGGATTACGACGATGCGCGCGACGCGATCACGCGGACGATCGTGTTCGCCGATTTCGTCGAGGCGTTCGGCTTCATGACGCAGGTCGCGCTGATCGCCGAGCGCGCGAACCACCATCCGGAGTGGAAAAACGTCTGGAACCGCGTGGAAATCCTGCTGACGACGCACGACGCAGGCGGCCTGTCACCGCGCGATATCGAGATGGCCGAAGCGATCGACGCGATCGTCGGCGACGCCTGAGACTACGGGGGCCTTATAGTACACCACCCCGGCGAAGGCCGGGGCCCAGGTGGGGGACGAAGCTGGCAGAGGATCGCCCGTCGTTACATCTGTTCCCCAACTGGGCCCCGGCCTCCGCCGGGGTAGTGCTCAAATAAATTCCACGACTTCTACTTCCGCATATCCCGCCGCATCCGCTTGCGCAGCGCCCCCGGCATCCACCGCGCGGCGAACGCCATCCGGTGCGCGGTCTTCCCCACGAAAGTGTGTACCTTGTCGCCTTGCACCGCGGCCCAGGCTGCCTCCGCGACCTTGTCCACGCCGGTCAGCTCCAGCCCGGCACCCGTCACCGTCTCGCGGATCGAGTGGTTCGTGTTCCCCGCCGCGGAATCGAGCAGCGGCGTGTCGATGAAGCTCGGCACGATCGAGCGCACCTTGATGCCGTCCGCCGCCCATTCGCCGTCGAGCGCCTCAGTGATCGCGCGCACCCCGAACTTGGTCGCGGAATAGGGCGCGAGCCCCGCCGAGCCATAGATCGCCGACGCCGACGCGGTGTTGAGCAGGCACGATCCCGGCGTCCGCTTCAGATACGCATGGCCGATCCGCGCGCCGTTCAGCGCGCCGACCAGGTTGATCGCGATCACCCGGTCGATTTCGGCGAAGTCGGTCTCCGCAAGCGGTCCGCCCGATCCGATCCCGGCATTGTTGAACAGCACGTCGAGCCGCCCGCCGGTGGTCGCGACGAACGCATCGAGCGACGCCACCCACGCATCGCGGTCGCGCACGTCCATCTGATAGGTGCTGACCATCCCCGCGGGCAGCAGCGCGGCGGTCTCGGCTAGCCCTGCGACGTTGACGTCGGCGAGCCCGACGCGCCAGCCTTTCCGCGCGAACAATATCGCGGTCGCGCGGCCGATCCCCGATCCGCCGCCGGTGATGAAAATGCCCTGCTGGCTCATACCCTCTCCATTTGATTTTCCGGTATGTTTCCCGCATCCTGCGCGCAGATGCCAGACAATTCCCCAGCGCTCGCTTTCGAACGCGTCACCAAACGATACGGTTCGACGATCGCCGTCGACGGCGTTTCGCTGGAGATCGCACGCGGCAGTTTCGTCGCGCTCGTCGGCACGTCCGGTTCGGGCAAGTCGACGCTGCTGAAGACGCTCAACCGCCTGGTCGAGCCGAGCGAAGGCCGCGTGACGATCGACGGTGCCGACGTCGCCGCCGAGCCCGCGCCCGAACTCCGCCGCCGGATCGGCTACGTGTTCCAGAACATCGGCCTGTTCCCGCACATGACGATCGCCGAGAACATCGCGATCGGCCTGCGCATCGCCGGCCGCACGGATGACGCGAAGGTCGGCGAACTGCTCGACCTCGTCGACCTGCCCCGCGACATCGCCGGCCGGATGCCCGACGCGCTCTCGGGTGGTCAGCGCCAGCGCGTCGGCATCGCCCGCGCGCTCGCACCGGGCGCGAAACTGCTGCTGCTCGACGAGGCGTTCGGCGCGCTCGACCCGGTCACGCGCGATGCGCTCGGCACGCGGATCCGCGAACTCCACGATCGGCTCGGGCTGACCACGATCCTCGTCACGCACGACATGGCGGAGGCGCTGTTGCTCGCCGACCGCGTGCTGGTGATGAAGGCGGGGCGGATCGTCGCCGACGCCACGCCCGCCAACCTCGTCGCCGGCAAGGGTGGCGACGATGCGCAGGCGCTGGTGCAGGTGCCGCGTGCGCAGGCCGAACGCCTCCAGGCGCTAGTCGCATGAGGGGGGTCGCATGACCGCGTTCCTCGACGCGCTCGGCCGCGTGCCGCCGCTGCTCGCCAACCACGTCCTGCTCTCCGCAGCGGCGCTGCTGCTCGGTATCGCGATCAGCCTGCCGCTCGGCATCTGGTCCGCGCGCAACGCGACCGTGGCGCGCGTGTCGCTCGGTTTCGCGAGCCTCGTCCAGACGATCCCGAGCCTCGCGCTGCTTGCTCTATTCTACCCGCTGCTGCTCAGCCTCTCCGCGCTGGTCGGCGGCGGCATCCCCGCGCTCGGCTTCCTCCCGTCGCTGATCGCGCTGACGCTGTATGCGCTTCTGCCGATCCTGCGGAATGCGGTTGCGGGGTTGCACGGCATCGATCCCGCGGTGATCCAGGCGGCGGATGCGGTCGGCATGACCCCCGCGCAAAAACTGCGCCTGGTCGAGGCACCTTTGGTCGCGCCCGTGCTGATCGCTGGTATCCGCACCGCGGCGGTCTGGACGATCGGGGCCGCGACCTTGTCGACGACGGTCGGCCAGCCGAGCCTCGGCGACATGATCTTCGCGGGATTGCAGACGCAGAACTGGGCGCTGGTGCTCGCCGGCTGCGTGTCGGCGGCGGCGCTTGCGCTGGCGGTCGACGCGCTGATCGGGGCGATCGAATACGGCATTCGCGCGCGCCGCCGCTGGCTGTGGATCGCGAGCGCGGTGATCCTTGTCTTGGGCACCGCGGCGGCGACTGCCCCGCTCTGGCCCAAGGGTGGCGCAAATCGCACCGTGGTCGTCGGCGCGAAGAACTTCGCCGAGCAATATATCCTTGCGCGGCTGATCGGCGACCGGCTCGAACAGGCCGGCTACACCGTGGAATATCGCGACGGCCTCGGCTCGGCGGTGGTGTTCGGCGCGCTCTCCGGCGGGGATATCGACGTCTATGTCGATTATGCGGGCACGATCTGGGCGAACGAGATGAAGCGCAACGACGTCCCCGAACGCCCGGCGATGGTCGCCGCGATCGCCGACTGGGCGAGGCGCGAGCATCATGTCGGCCTGGTCGGTTCGCTCGGGTTCGAGAACGCCTATGCCTTCGCGATGAAGGGCGATGCGGCCAAGTCCAAGCGCATTGCCAGCCTCGACGATCTGGTGAAGGCCGCACCGGGCATGACGCTCGGCAGCGATCTCGAATTCCTCGAACGCCCCGAATGGGCCGCGGTGAAGCGCGCCTATCCGCTCCGCTTCGCCAAGACGACGCCGTACAGCCCGACCTTCATGTACCGCGCGCTGGAAAGCGGCAACGTCGACGTCATCTCCGCCTTCTCGTCGGATGGCCGGATCGCGGCGGATGGCCTCACCGTGCTGACCGACCCGCGGCGTGCGATTCCCGGCTACGACGCGATCCTGATGGTCGCGCCGAAGCGGGCAGGGGACGCCAAGTTCCTCGCCGCGCTGAAGCCGATGGTCGGCCGCATCCCGGTCGAGGCGATGCGCGCCGCGAACTACCGGGTCGACCGCGATACCGACAAGGAAACGCCGGAGATCGCAGCAAAATGGCTCGCCGCGAAGACCGGGCTTTAGGAATAGGCGCGGTAGAAGAACACGATCGTCGTCGCGATCGTCACCAGCAGCGTCCACACGCGGATCACCTGCGGCGACAACAACAGCCCGAGTTTCGCGCCGAAATGCCCGCCGACGATCCCGCCGATCAGCATCGGCACGCATAGCGCCCACACCACCATCCCGGTCGCGATGAAGATGATCGTCGCGGCGAGGTTCGCGACCGCCAGCATCAGCGTCCGCGGCGGCGCGAGCGTTGCCGGAGTCGCGCCCGACAGCAGCCCCCACGCAGCCGTCAGCATCAGCCCGACGCCGCCACCGAAATAGCCACCATAGACCCCCAGCAGCGCCTGCACCGCGACCAGCGACTTCGGCCCGATCTCGACCCGCGACCGGAGCCACAGCGATGCGCGCGTGCCGAACGCGATCGCGAGTGTCGCGAACAGCAGCAGCCACGGCACGATCAGGTCGAACGCACGCGCCGACGTTGCGACCAGCAACAGGCTGCCGACCAGGCCGCCGACGAACGTAATTCCCGCCATCGTCTTCATGCTGACGCCGGAGATCGGCTGCAGCCCATGCCGGTACGCCCACGCACTCGCCATCGCGCCCGGCTGGAGCGAGACGTTGCTCGTGGCGTTGGCGAAGGTCGAGGGCACGCCGAGACCGATCAGCGTCGGCATCGTCGCAAAGCTGCCGCCGCCCGCCAGCGCGTTCATCGCGCCGCCGAGAACGCCCGCGCCGGTCGCCAGCGCGACCGCAGTCCACTCAAGCAAAAGCGTCGGACTCGGCAGCGGCCTCGCGATCGATCTGCGCGCGGCTCTTCTTCTCCGACGCGGTCTTCAACTGACCGCACGCTGCATCGATATCGCGCCCGCGCGGCGTCCGCACCGGCGCCGAGATGCCCGCGCCGAACACGATGCTGGAGAACGACTTGATCCGCTCCGGCGTCGAACATTCGTAGGTCGCACCCGGCCAAGGATTGAACGGAATGAGGTTCACCTTCGCCGGCAGCTCGTACTTCCGCAGCAACCGGACGAGTTCGCGCGCGTCGTCGTCGGAGTCGTTCTTGTCCTTTAGCATCACATATTCGAACGTGATGCGGCGCGCGTTGTTCGTGCCCGGATAGTCCGCGCACGCTTGGAGCAATTCCTCGATGCCGTACTTCCGGTTGAGCGGCACGATCTCGTCGCGCACTTCCTTAGTCACCGCGTGCAGCGACACGGCCAGGTTCACGCCGATCTCGGCCCCCGCGCGCGCCATCATCGGCACCACGCCCGACGTCGACAACGTGATCCGGCGGCGGCTGAGCGCGAGGCCCGCGCCGTCCATCACCAGCTTCAGCGCATCGCGGACGTTCTCGAAATTATACAGCGGCTCGCCCATCCCCATCATCACGATGTTGGTGAGCATGCGCCCCTCGGGCTGGCTCGGCCATTCGCCCAGCGAATCGCGCGCGAGCATCACCTGGCCGACGATCTCGGCGGGCGTCAAATTGCGCACCAGCCGCATCGTGCCGGTGTGGCAGAAGGTGCAGTTGAGCGTGCAGCCGACCTGGCTCGACACGCACAGCGTGCCGCGATCCGCGTCGGGGATGAACACCATTTCGTAATCCTGCGCGTCATCGGAGCGCAGCAACCACTTCCGCGTGCCGTCGGTCGACACCTGCGCCTCGACCACGTTGGGCCGGCTGATCACGAAGCGCTGCTCGAGCCACGGGTGCATCGTCTTCGAGATATCGGTCATCGCAGAGAACTCGGTCGCGCCGCGATTGTAGATCCAGTGCCACAGCTGCTTGGCGCGCAGCTTGGCCTGCTTTTCCTCGAGCTGCGACGTCTCCAGCGCCATCCGCAGATCGGCCAGCGACAGCCCGAGCAGGTCGATCCGCCCATCGCTGCGCGGCACGAAGCTGCGGGGAACGGGCACGGGGTCGATGTGCCCGGGAATGGGCATGAGGTTCGCGGCGGTCTGCATGCGCGAGCCCGTAGCGGAATTTTCGTGATTTTTCTACTGGCTGCGAGAGAGGGAAGTAGACACCCTTCCGATCCTCCCCCGCAAGGGGGAGGTGGCAGGCGTAGCCTGACGGAGGGGGAGGCCTGCGCTCACGTTCGTTCCGTGTCCTCCCCCTCCGTCACCTGCGGCGAAACCTCCCCCTTGCGGGGGAGGATCGTGAAGGTTCGTTCGGAACGTCTATTGGAAACGCGGGGCAGCAAAACGTCACCCCCCACTACACGCCAACACAGCCGCATCGATCGCCGTCGCCGCCCCTGACAGCGCATAGACATCGACAAACGGCCGCCCCCCGACGCCGACCGCCTCGACGCTCATACTCCGCCCCGACCGCATCGCCGCCACGATCGCGCGATCGCTCGGCGCATCGCTCGCCCACGCATCCAGCCCGTTCGCCGCCAGCGCGAATCGCCGCTCGCCGACCGTCAGGGTCACCCCCGCCGACCGATCCCGCTCGCGACTGAGCCGCACATACAAGGACGCGCGCAGACCCCGCTTCGGCCACGTCGCGACGCTGGCAAACCCCGAAGCACGCCCCCCCGCCATCACCGGCCGCGCGATCGCGTAACACCGCGCCGGGCTCGCGTCGCGAAACGCACCCCAACCCTTGTAGATGCCGATCGTCTCACGCGCCGCTACCGGAGCAGCGATCGCCAACGCCAGCAGGACTGCGAATTTCACGCCGGAGCGAACCCCGTGCCGAGGTGTGGCACCGTCGCGCGTCCGTTCTCCACCAGCGTGACCGACCCCTGCGGCAACCCCTTCGCAACCGGCGCGCCGAGCGCAGGATCGATCGCCGCACCGGTCATCACGCCTAGCATCACCCGACTCGAGATCCCGTGCATGATCACCAGCCGATCGCCCGGCTCCTCCGCCGTATCCGCCAGCCACCCGCCGACTCGTGCCGCGATCTGCGGATAGGTCTCGCCGTCCGCTGGCCGCTTTAGGATGCCGCCGGGCAGGACGATCGACCCGACCTCCGCCGCAAGATCGGCATAATAGCGCCCGCCCCACGACCCCATGTCGATCTCGACCAACCGGGCATCGGTTCGGGCGTCGTGCCAGTCCAACTCCAGATGCTCGCAGATCACCGCCAACGTCTGCAAGGCTCGCCCGGTCGGCGACGCCCAAAGCGTCAGCGCCGGCTTCACCCCCAGTAGCCCCCGCAACGCCCGCCCAAGCTCGTCCGCCTGCGCAAAGCCAGCGCGCGTGAGCGGCGTATGCGCGGCATTGCCCTGCAACCGGTGCGCCGCGTTGAACACGGTTTCGCCGTGCCGCGCGACGAAATCGCGACCTTTCCGTAGGGCCGGAATGTCGGTTGATCGGGCGTCGCGTTCACCCTGCCGTTGGCTTGGAATCATGGCCCGCGTTTCAACCCCCTGTGGCGCAAAAGCAACGGATTTCCGCGTTTATCTGGGGTTCATGCAACGCCCGCGCGGTTGATCCATTGGAGCGGTCCGCCCCGCGTAATGGGGCGCCGGATCAGTAAAGGAGTAACCCCAATGCGTACGCTCATCGCCGTCTCGCTGCTCGCCACCACCGCAGTGGCAGCACCCGCCCTCGCGCAGACCAATCCGACCTTCACCGGCCCCCGCGTCGAGGCCACGCTCGGCTACGACCACACCGGTGCCGGCAGCAGCGTGTCCAACAACAACGGGCGCGACGACCAGAAGATCGACGGCCTGCTGTACGGCGGCGGCATCGGCTACGACATCGCGACCTCGGACAACATCGTGCTGGGTGCCGAAGCCGAACTGACCGGCTCGACCGCGAAGAGCGACCGCAACGATTACACCAGCGACTTCGGCTATGGCCGCGTCAAGCAGGGCCGCGACATCTATGTCGGCGCGCGCGCGGGCTATGTCGTCGCACCGACGACGATGCTGTACGTCAAGGGCGGCTACACCAACTCGAAGCTCGAAGTGCTTGCGGGCAGCACCAGCCAGACCACCGACAATAATTTCAAGCTCGACGGCTGGCGCGTCGGTGCGGGCGCCGAGCACGCGATGGGCCCGAACAGCTATGCTAAGCTCGAATACCGCTATTCGAACTATGAGCGCGGCAACATCGACTATGCGACCGGCGGCACAAGCAGCCGCTTCGATGTCGATACCGACCGCCATCAGGTCGTGGCGAGCTACGGCTTCCGCTTCTGATCGCTTTAACGCGACGTTTACCGTGATCAAAGAAGGGTCGGGGCGCTTGCTCCGACCCTTTGTTGTTGGGTAAGCCATCTGCGGATTGCCCCCAGCCCCGAGTCCGGCTGCGGTGGCGGGGGGAATTACGATGAAGGCGACGATCGAACGCGCAACGCTCCTCAAGGGGCTGAGCCATGTCCAGTCCGTGGTGGAGCGGCGCAACACCATCCCCATCCTGTCGAACGTGCTGATCGAGGCGACCGCCGAGGGCACGCTCAAGCTGATGGCGACCGATCTTGATCTCCAGATCAACGAATCGATTGCAGCCGCCGTCGACCAGCCCGGCGCGACCACTGTGTCGGCGCACACGCTGTTCGACATCGCACGCAAGCTCCCCGAGGGCTCGCAGGTCCAGCTCGCCGCGTCGGAAGGCCGGATGAGCATCGTCGCGGGCCGCGCGCGCTTCTCGCTCGGCACGCTGCCGCGCGACGATTTCCCGGTGATCGCCGAGGGCGAACTGCCGACCCAGTTCGAACTGCCTGCCGAGACTCTCAAGCAGATCATCGACAAGACGCGCTTCGCGATCTCGACCGAAGAGACTCGCTATTATCTCAACGGCATCTTCCTGCACGTGGCCGATGGCGACAGCTCGAACCCGGTGCTGAAGGCCGCCGCGACCGACGGCCACCGCCTCGCCCGCGTCACGCTGCCGCGCCCCGAGGGCGCCGAATCGATGCCCGACGTGATCGTGCCGCGTAAATGCATCGGTGAGTTGCGCAAGCTGCTCGACGAGGTAGACGGCTCGGTCGGCGTCTCGCTGTCGCCGACCAAGATCCGCTTCGACCTCGGCCAGGCGATCCTGACCTCGAAACTGATCGACGGCACCTTCCCCGATTACAGCCGCGTGATCCCGACCGGCAACGACAAGATCCTCAAGATCGACCCGAAAAGCTTCATGGAAGGCGTCGACCGCGTCTCCACGATCGCGACGGAAAAGACGCGTGCGGTGAAGATGGCGCTCGACCGCGACAAGATCACGCTGTCGGTGACCTCGCCCGAAAACGGCACCGCCGCGGAGGAGGTCCCCGGCGATTACGTCGCGCTCCCGTTCGAGATCGGCTTCAACAGCCGCTATCTGATGGACATCCTCGCGCAGATCGACGGCGACATGGTCGAGGTCCACCTCGCCGACGCCGCCGCCCCGACGCTGATCCGCGAGAACGACAAGTCGCCCGCGCTGTACGTGCTGATGCCGATGCGGGTGTGATTCGGTCTGCCTGTCGCGCCGTGGTATAGCGACGCGACAGGCAGGAGCCGGACCATGGACTCGATCAACATCGCGGATCTGAAAGACGAACTGGGTACGCTCATCGACCGTCTCGAAGCTGGCGAAGCCGTGCAGATCACGCGCAACGGCCAACCCTTTGCCCGCGTCACTCCCGAGGCACCGCCGCTCCCGCCCCGCAAGCGCATCGACGTCGACGCGTTAGAGGCGCTGGCGAAGTCGCTACCTTACCAGGAACAAGGCGCAGGCGAATTCGTGCGGATGATGCGAGACGGCGATCGGTATTGACCGTCTATTGCGACACGTCGCTAATCATCGCCTCGCTGACGTACGAGGCGCATAGTCCGGCCGTATGGCGATGGCTTCGGACGCGGTCCGACCGACGTTTGTATGTCAGCGACTGGACCGATACCGAAGTTTCCAGCGCGCTCTCGCTCAAAGTTCGTACCGGGCAGATTTCTGCCGTGGACCGTATCGAGCTTCTGGAAACATGGCGCGCATCGATCGGCACGAACTATGAGCGCGTCGGCGTATCGGCAGAGAATTTCTCGACGGCCGCAGTCTTCGTCGAGCGCTATGAACTCGGATTACGCGCTGCCGATTCGCTTCATCTTGCGATCGCGCAAGCGCACGGATTGGCGATGGCGACGCTCGATACGCGCCTCCGACATGCAGCAATCGAATACGGAATCGTCGTAGAGGGCGTTTGATTATCCGCACTTGAACGCCTCGTCGAACCTGATACTAACAGCAATGTCAGTAAGGAGTCGACTCGATGCCGAAGCTTCCTCCGTTTCCCGGTACGACCGGTCGTCGCGATTGGCGTACGGCGTTCGATGCGATCAAGAAATTGCTCGCCAACGGCGACGACACGACGCAGGTGTTCCGGATCATGCGCGCGCTCAACGTCGGCAATGCGCCGATGAACTACGCGCGGCTGATCGCAACGGAGCGCGGCGGGCGGATCGCCTATGACCGCGTCGAACTGGCGCAGCGTTTCTCCGACCCCGCGTTCGTCGCGAGCTTCGCGCCTGGCACGGTCGGGGCGGCGTATCGCAATTTCCTCGAGACGACGGGTTATTCCGCGGACGGTCTGGTCGAGGTTTCGCGGCTCGTGCCGTCAGAGGACGATCTGGCGCATCCCTATGCGTGGTTCGGCCGGCGGGTGCGCGACACGCACGACATCTGGCACGTGCTGACCGGCTACAAGGCAGACGAGAGCATGGGCGAAGCGGCACTCGTCGCGTTCAGTTACGCGCAGGTCGGCGGGCTCGGCTGGGCGCTGATCGGCTCCGCGGCGGCGCTGAAGAGCATGCGCGTTACCGGCAGCAAGCTATTCGCGAAGGCGGTCTGGGAAGGCTATCGCAACGGGCGGAAAGCGAAGTGGGTGTCGGGCGAGGATTATCTCGAACTGCTCCACGAACCGCTGGAGGCCGCGCGCGAACGGCTCGGGATCATCACGCCGGTCGCGTATCTGCGGGCGCAGCGCGAACTCGGACCGGCGCTCGCATCGTATCTCAGCACGCAGAAGGCGGCGACCGCGGCGGCCGCACCCGCAATCGCGCCGGAGCGGATCGCCGCCTGACGCGAGGCTCGATAGTTGACCGGGCGTGGCGCTAGCGCGGTTGTGATCGGATCGATCCCTTCCCCCGTTCGTGCTGAGCGAAGTCGAAGCACTGGCGCTCGTGCCATGCCGTTAGACTTGGCTTGGGCCGAACGGAAAAGGGCGATGCAATCGGCTTCGAAAGTCCTTTAAGGCGGGTGCAATGCTTTCGCGCCTCGTCCTTACCGATTTCCGCAATCATGCCGACCTGACGCTCCAGCCGGGCCCAGGGTTCGTCGTGCTGACCGGCGAGAACGGCGCGGGCAAGACGAATATTCTGGAGGCGGTGTCGCTGCTCGCCCCCGGCCGCGGGCTGCGCAGGGCGGCACTCGGCGAGATGGCAAGACAAGGCGGGGCAGGTGGATTCGGCGTAGCAGCCACCTTATTCCCCTTCCGCTTGCGGGAGGGGTTAGGGGAGGGCGCGACGTACGTACTGGCGTCCGCTCCCGAGGAAAACGCGCCCCTCCCCCGACCCCTCCCGCAAGCGGAAGGGGAGTTAGAAGAGGACGAGATGCAGCTGGGCGAGGTGCCCGCAGTCGGCGAAGTCGACGTCGCAACCGGCACGCTCGCCTCAGCCCCCGAACGCCGCATCGTCCGCATCCAGGGCGCGACCACCACCGCCAACGCGCTCGCCGAGTGGCTTACGATCCTCTGGCTCACGCCGGCGATGGACCGCCTCTTCGTCGCCCCCGCAGGCGAACGCCGCGGCTTCCTCGACCGCCTCACGCTCGCGCTCGCCCCGAGCCATGCGCACCACGCCGCCCGCTACGACGCGGCAATGCGCGCGCGAAACCGCCTGCTTGCCGACGAAGGCCGTCCCGACGGCGACTGGCTCTCCGCACTCGAAGCGCAGATGGCCGAGCACGGTGCCGCGGTCGACGCGGCGCGACGCGAGACGGTGACGTTGCTCGGAACACGACTGGCGGAACAAGACGACGGCCCATTCCCCCGCGCCGGCCTGACACTCGAAGGCTGGGCCGGCGACACCACGCGCCTGCAAGCCGATCTCGCCCAGGGCCGCGCGCGCGATGCCGCTGCCGGGCGCACGCTCAGTGGCCCCCACCGAGTCGACCTGATCGTCACCCACCTCGACAAGGCGCGAGCCGCCTCTCTCGCCTCGACCGGCGAGCAGAAGGCGCTCCTGCTCGGCATCGTCCTCGCGCACGCGGACCTGGTCGCGGAACGCACCGGCCAGCCCCCCGTCCTCCTCCTCGACGAGGTCGCCGCGCACCTCGATCCGGCGCGCCGCGCGGCGCTGTTCGCCCGCCTCGCAGGCCGCGGCCAGGTGTGGATGACCGGCACCGAAGACGCGCTGTTCGACGCGATCGGCGCGCAGGCAACGCGGATCGCGGTCGGGCGTTAGGCTGAACGCGCGCTGTCGAGCAGGCTCACCGCGCGTTCAAGCGGGCGCGGGCAAAGCTCCGTCCATCGAAGACACGGAGAGACCAAGATGACCCGGAATTTCACGCGCGCAGCCCTCGGCGTCCTGATGGTCGCAGCAACTACCGCCCCAGTTTTCGCGCAGGTCCGTGACGGCGGACGCCCCGAGGGTCGCTACGACATGAGCCGTGCCCCCTGGTTACGCCCCGGCTATCGCCTGGAAGGTGCAGGCGTGCCGGTGCTCTTCCCCGAACTGCGCAATACGCGGCGCGGCATTGCATTCGTGATGCCGAACTTCGACGCGAACGGCGATGGCCGGATCAGCCCGCGGGAGGCCGATGACGCCAACCGCGAATTCGCGCGGATCGCAGGCCCCCGCCGCGACCGCTTCGACTGGAATGCATACGGCCGTGACCCGCGCGGTTATCGCGGCGACCGCGGCGGCCCGACTGTAGTCGAGACAACCACGACGTGGGACCGCGGCGCGATGCGCAACTACGGCTTCCGCCAGACCCCGCGCGGCGCGACGCTGACGCTGCAGGAGGACGTGCTGTTCCGCACCGACAGCGCCGTGCTGCGTCCCGGCGCGATCGAGAAACTGCGTCCGCTTGCCCGCTATCTGCGCGGCAATCCCGGCGTCCGCGTCGCTATCGACGGCTTCACGGACTCGCGCGGGACGGACGCGCATAACCAGGACCTGTCCGAACGTCGCGCGGCGAGCGTCCGCCAGGCGTTCGACGACATGGACGTCGTCCGTGCGCGGTTCAGCGTCGTCGGCCACGGCGAGAACCAGCCCGTCGCGACCAACGCAACGCCGGCTGGCATGCGCCTCAACCGCCGCGTCGAAGTGACCCTGCTAGGCCAGCGCGCTGACAGTTTCGCACGTTGATTGAAAAGCCGACCGGCTTCGAACGCCGGTCGGCTTGACCGCGCGCGGTTTGATGGTGCGCTTGACAGCGTGCGGTGGGATCGTGAGGGCGGGTACTCATCCGCAACGAAAGATCTAGCATGGACGACATCGCCGACCTTCAAGCGCAGATCGTCGCGCTCCGCCTGGCTGTCGAGGGTGTCTGGCTATCGGTGCTGGCCGGCGATCCGAATGCCGTCGTTCAGGCCGAGCGATTGCGCGACGCCAACATTGCAAGCCTCGACCAACTCGATACGACGACCCCGCAGACGCGTGCGGCGCGTGATGCCGTCGCGCTTCACACGCAAAGCCTGTGGGGCAGCATTGTCTGGCAGTTGCAGCAGCACGACACCCGGGGCTGACGGAAGGCCATTTCGCTTCCGTTTCGGCCCTCGAATGCCTATATACTCGGCATGGCATCCAACCCCGAAACCAACAATCCCAACCTCCCGAACATGGGCGACTATGGCGCGGACTCGATCAAGGTCCTGAAGGGCCTCGACGCGGTCCGCAAACGCCCCGGCATGTATATCGGCGATACCGACGACGGGTCGGGCCTCCACCACATGGTGTTCGAGGTCAGCGACAACGCGATCGACGAGGCGCTCGCGGGGCATTGCGACCGGATCGACATCGTCCTCAATGCCGACGGATCGGTCTCCGTCACCGACAACGGCCGCGGCATCCCGACCGGCATCCACACCGAGGAAGGCGTGTCCGCAGCCGAGGTCATCATGACCCAGCTCCACGCCGGCGGTAAGTTCGAGAACACCAACGACGAGAACGCGTACAAGGTCTCGGGCGGCCTGCACGGCGTCGGCGTCTCGGTCGTCAACGCGCTCAGCGAATGGCTCGACTTGACGATCTGGCGCAACGGCGAAGAGCATTACATGCGCTTCGCATTCGGCGATGCGGTCGCGCCATTGAAGGTCGTCGGACCCGCTACGGAGGGTCAAAAAGGTACTCGCGTAACGTTCTTCCCGTCGCCCGCCACCTTCAAGATCACCGATTTCGACTTCGACAAGCTCGAACATCGCTATCGTGAGCTCGCCTTCCTCAACTCGGGCGTCCGCCTGTTCCTCTCCGACGCGCGGCACGAGGAAATGAAGACCGTCGAACTCTATTACGAGGGCGGTATCGCCGCGTTCGTGAAGTACCTCGATCGCGCCAAGGTGCCGTTGATGCCGGAGCCGGTCGCGATCAGCGGCACGCGCGACGACGTCACGATGGACGTCGCGCTCCAGTGGAACGACTCATATTACGAGAACGTCCTCGCCTTCACGAACAACATCCCGCAGCGCGACGGCGGCACGCATATGGCCGCGTTCCGCGCCGCGTTGACGCGCACGCTCAACAACTATGCCGAGAAATCCGGCATGTTGAAGAAGGAAAAGGTCCAGCTCACCGGCGAGGACATGCGCGAAGGCCTGACCGCGATCGTCTCGGTCAAGCTGCCCGATCCGAAATTCAGCAGCCAGACCAAGGACAAGCTCGTCTCGTCCGAAGTCCGCCAGCCCTTGGAAAGCCTGATGGCCGACAAGATGGCCGAATGGCTCGAAGAGAATCCCGCGCACGGCAAGGCGATCGTCGCCAAGATCATCGACGCCGCCGCCGCGCGCGAAGCTGCCAAGCGTGCGCGCGAACTGACGCGCCGCAAGGGCGTGATGGACATCGCCTCGCTCCCCGGCAAGCTTGCCGACTGCCAGGAGCGCGATCCCGCCAAGTCCGAGCTGTTCCTGGTCGAGGGTGACTCGGCAGGCGGCTCGGCAAAGCAGGGCCGCGACCGCCATTTCCAGGCGATCCTCCCCCTGCGCGGCAAGATCCTCAACACCGAGCGCGCGCGCGAGGACCGCATGCTGTCGAGCCGCGAGATCGGCACGCTCATCACCGCGATGGGCACCGGCATCCGCGACGACTTCAACGCGGACAAGCTGCGCTACCACAAGATCGTCATCATGACCGACGCAGACGTCGACGGTGCGCACATCCGCACGCTGTTGCTGACGTTGTTCTACCGCCACATGCCGAAGATCATCGAGGGCGGGTATCTCTACATCGCCCAGCCGCCGCTGTATAAGGCGACCAAGGGACGGTCCGAGGTCTACCTCAAGGACGACACCGCGCTCGACGAATATCTGGTCGATGCCGGCGTCAATACGATGGTGCTCGACGGTCCTGGTGGCGGTCGTTCGGGTCGCGATCTGAAGGATCTGGTCGATCACGCGCGCCGGATGCGGACGCTGATGCGCTACGTTCCCAAGCGCTACGACGCCGGCATGATCGAGGCGCTCGCACTCGGCGGTGTGTTCGATCCGGAAGCGTCGGTCGAGGACCGCACCTCGCGTCTCGAAGTCGTGACGCGTCGTCTCGAACTCGACGACGGCGATGCCCGCTGGACTGCGGTGCTGACCGAAGACGGCGGCATCCACTTCCAGCGCGCCTGGCGCGGCGTCACCGATCACCACATCATCGAGGCCAGCTTCCTGGTGTCGGCCGAAGCGCGCAAGCTGCACGCTCTGTCCGGCGAGCACGCCGAGAGCTACGCCCACACCTCGAACCTCGTCCCCGCCAGCAAGGCGGCGGCGGCCGAAGAGCCTGAGGCTGAAGAGGGTGCGGAGGCCGGTGCCGGCGTGATCGGCTCGGTCACCGCCGTCGCCGCACGCGGCTCTACGCAGGTCTCGCGCCCGAGCCACCTGCTCGACGCGATCCTGACCGCCGGGCGGAAAGGCCTCGCGATCCAGCGCTACAAGGGTCTCGGCGAGATGAATGCAGAACAGCTGTGGGAAACGACGCTCGATCCGTCGGTCCGCTCGATGCTTCGCGTCACGGCGGTCAACGCCGAGAGCGCGAACGAGATCTTCACCCAGCTGATGGGCGAAGTCGTCGAACCCCGCCGGGAGTTCATCCAGGACAACGCGCTCAACGTCGCCAACCTCGACGTCTGAGCCGCACCTCACATTGCAACGTATCCTGCAGTTTTTGCAGGATGCGTTGCAATAAAGGTCCATCGTTTTTCAGTTCGAATCGTGTGCTCGCAGTGGGGCCTAGTCCACCGCCGGATGTCGCTGACGAGGTCCGAGCACTCGACGCGCGTGTCGTCAGCTAGTTCGATACGGGCGGGTCAGACCGCCATGCCATTCGCTTCGACATGGGCGGCGATATCGCCGGCGGTCGTCCACCAGATACGTGGGTCGTCCGCTTCCCGAAGCTCCGTCAGGACGCGGGCGAGTGCCGGAACGCGGTGTGCCTGCCCCATGATGAAGGGGTGAAGCGCGATACCAAGGACGAGCGGCCGTCGGTCGCATTCGGACAACAGCTGTTCCACGCCTGCGCGTATCATGGCCGCGAACGTCTCTGCCTCCTGGTGGCGCTCGATGATCGCGGGGAGGTCGTTGATTTCTTGAGAGTAAGGAACGGAGAGAAGCCCGCCATATTTGGTCGACAGTCGGGTGGGCTGGTCATCGTGCGCCCAATCGAGCACGTAGCGGTAGCCGTTCTTGGCCAGCAGATCCGGCGTATTTTGGCTTTCCGAAATCCAAGGCCCCAACCAGCCGGACGGCCGTATACCGAGTGTCGCCAGTCTCTCGGTAACGTCTGCGATCAAGCTATCCTCACGCAGGCCGACCATGTTCCCCTGCGCCTTCGCATTGCTGCTGCCGTGTGCCGCAATCTCGTCGCCACGATCACGGCATGCTTCTGCCAGGCCGGGGCAACGCTCGAGCACGTCAGCGTTCAGGAGTGCGGTGGTCCGCAGCTGCAATCGATCAAAGAGATCGAAAAGCCGCCATGCCCCAACGCGATTGCCGTAGTCGCGCCATGCGTAGTTCATCACGTCGGGTTCGGTCTGTGACGGCGCTAACTTCGGCCCCAAACCGCCACCGAAGTCGAAGACCTCATAATTTACGCCGACATAGATTGCGAGGCGACGTCCGTCCGGCCAGTCGTAGTCCGGCCGGTCGGTGATGGGGCGGTAGTCATAGCGGTCATGGTTCGAGTTGCTCATGGCGATGCAACGCACAAACTAGCGAATGGCATGGCTGCTATCTCACGCTGGCGTTGATTTCCGGCAAATGCTCTGTCGCTGGCACGCTATGTCGATTGGTCGGTGACGACGCCGATATTGTTGGCGGGGTTGGTGCTGCTGGTATTTCATGAGCACGGGAAGGCGGGTGAAGTTGGCGGGTATCTGACATCGGTCATCGTCCTCGATGTCCTGATGATCGTCACCGGCCTGATATTGTCGCTTGCCGCCTAGCCGATGGCGAAGTGGATCTGGTACGGATGGTCCTGCGTCGTGTTTCTGGGCGTCCTGTATCTGCTCTGGAGTCCATTGCAGTCTCAGGCTCTCAGCCGCGGTGCGGCGTTGGGCACGGTTTATGGCAAGAACCTTATTTTCCTGGTCGGGCCGGAAGGTCTGAAGTTGATCACCGATCCGGCATCGGTCTGGGCGTTCCATCGGCGCGGCGCGTCATGATCGACGTCTCCTGATCGGTACGACAGCACGTCTTATTCTGCCCCCGCTCGTCGAGTTTTCGGTCGGGTTCCTGATGCTGCACGCGGTGCCACAGACGAAAGAGCGTCGTGATCGCCTGCAGTGCGTCACTACCACGCGTACCTCAGTGCCACCGCGCCAGTCCTCATCGCGGCCGTGATGATGGTGGGGATCGTGGGCGGGCTGCTGCTGCGGTGGGACCCCTCGGGCGTTCGCTCGCTATTTGCCGGTGTCGCGGCACTGACGATGCCGCATCTGCTTGTGACGCCGTATTTCGAAGGGGTTGCCCGGCAATCGGGGGTTATGCCCCAGCCTCAAGCACGCCAGAGCTTTCTATAGGCCGTGTCGAATGCCGTCAGGTCATCAGGATCCGCCATCGTCGTCGCCACCCGCTTTGCATGGCGGTGCGCCCAGCTTTCGATCGTGGCATGTGAACCAGGCAGGTTCGCGTGCAGCGCCGCCAGCGTTGCTGTCAGCCGCAGCGATACCTCGACCTCTTGAACACCTTCGCGCAGGATCGGCCCGAACGCGTCCGTCAGCATATCGTCCATCGTCGGTTTGCCGATGTGAACCGGATGGGTTTCGACCGTGCCCTCGACATTCGCTGCGCCCGGCCGGAGCGTCAGGAATACACGAAGCAAGGCGTTGAGGACCTCGATACCCGTACCCGGATCGTTGGTCGCTGGGGCCAGCGCACGGCTCGCGATCTCGGACAACGCGATCAACCCCAACCGCGGGTCCTGATCGAACGAGCGATGTCGCTCGATCGTGAAGGTCTTCACCAGGGCGGACCGGACAGCGTCGTTCGCCTCCCCCTTGACCTGCAGGAGCGTACGCGCGGGGTGCATCATCGTGCCGGGCAGGACGTCGACATACACTGTCAGATCGTGGCGGTCGGCGATGGTGCCGAGCGCGGCGACGTCGATATGCGTGATGTAGCCGGTCTGCGGCGCACTTAGTGCCACGGCGTCGGCGGGGATGGCGACAGGAGCCCGCCCACCGAGATACGGATGCGCGGCGAAATCCAGCATGGCCTCGGTCGCAGCCTCCTCGACGCGGTCGATCACGTCGGCCATCCGTCCGAAGGCCGTGATATGCCCGATCCAGCGCAACAACGTGCCGACCACCAGCAGGATGATCAGCACCGTCGCCGCGAACAGGATGATCCGGCCGTCATGGCCGTAGGCGCTGGTGTTCAGCCCGACGATACCCACCATCGAAAAGACGAAGGCGCCGAGGAACGTCGACAGCGCGTTTTGCGAAGTCGGATCGCTCACCATCAGCTGGGTCGCGCGCGGTGTCGCGAGTTGCGTCGCAGAGGAATAGGCGCTGACCATCGCGGTCAGGGAAAAGGTCGTGACCGCCAGCATGCTGGAGGCCATGATCTGAAGGATCGTACCGACCGATCGCTGCCCGATATCCGCATCGAACGTGTAGGGCAGATACGGCGTGACGAGCCCGGCGACGATCGCCAGCGCGACGCTGAGCAGGCTGATGATGGCCGCGCGGAACCAGATTTGCCGGATGATCCGCTTCAGGATCCACGACCATTGCCTCATGCTGCGTCCCTCAAACGGTCGTTATCCACGATCATTATGACGACAACGGCTTGGCAATCCAGCGGCTACGATCGAACTGGCCGCAGATCATCACGATTGCCGTGGCCAGCGGCACCGCGATCAGTGCTACGGCGAGACCCCAGACCAGCTAGAGCCTCATCATCCACGAACATAGAGACGATGCGACGCCGGCAAGGATGCTGGTCGCGAGCATGGTGCCGAGATAGCGGCGGATCTGGCCGGAAATCTCCTCGCCGACCTTGAGCATGTCGCGTCTCGCGCTATCGGTCTTCGTGCCGCAGGCGACAAAGGAGCATGGGGCGGAGCATAGAGCGCGGACCTAGCGACTGACCTCGAAGAGGAACCATGCACGGCGTTCCGCCTCGTCGGTCCAAGTATCGATCAGGCCGGACGTCGCATTGTCTCTGGCGACGTCCGCGACGTCCTTGGCACGGCGAAGCGACTCGACCAGGAGAAGATTGTCGGCACGGAGTTCGCCCAGCATGTCCTGCGGCGTCACGAACTCGGCATCATTGTCCCTTATGGTTTGATGCCGCGCAATATCGCCGATCGACCGGATGGTCGTGTTGCCTGTCTTTCGGGCGCGCTCGGCAATCGCGTCGGTGACAGCGAGAATCTGTGCGGCCTGCTCATCGAGAAGCAGGTGATAGTCTCTGAAATAAGGTCCGGAGACGTGCCAGTGGAAGTTCTTCGTCTTCAGGTAAATTGCATAGCTGTCAGCCAATATGATCTTCAGGGCGTCGGCGACAGTCATCGTCGCACATTCGTCGAGGTCGGACGGTGTCGGATTGGCGACAACATCGGCGTTCGTCATCGGTCGGTTTCCTCAATCGTGACTCGCGCGGTAGCCGGCACCGGTTTCCCACGAGTAGCGCTGAAAGAGGATGAGTTGATCGCCGGACGATGTCCAATGACCACAGGCTATAGTTTTGATGACTACGAGCAAAGCGGATCCAGCGGCCGACAAACCAAGTCTGGGCTGCACATCCGCAACCCCTAGCCGCCGTAGCGCTCGGTCTTGATAATGGAGGGGGACAGGCCGGCCAGTAGTGCGCCCTCGGTCGCGATGTTGACGAAACCGTTGGACCCGCAGACGAATACCTGGCTGGGCTTTCGGTGAAGTCGCGCGACGACCTCCTGGACCATCGCGCCGTCGATCCGTCGTCCGAAGTCCGATGGGCGGACCGGGGCTTCTCGGGTGATCGCCAACGCCAGGACGAATGCCGCATCGCCCATTTCGGTCGCATGCAGCTCTTCCGAGAAGAGAACGTCCGCCTCGGTGCGTGCGGACAACAGGAGCGCCGTCGGCACGGCGGTGGATAGCGTACGGCGGTGCCGGATCATCGCCATCAGCGGCACGAGGCCGGAGCCCGCTCCGATCAACAACACCGCATCCACGGCGGGATCCGGCCACAGGAAATGACCCCCGAGCGGACCACGAAGCTCGATATCGTCGCCGATCGCCGCGACGTCGTGGAAGAACGACGAGACTTCACCGTCCGGCAGTCGCTCGATCGCGAGTTCAAGGATCGGGGACGACGTCGTCGCGGACGCGATCGAGTAGCTTCTCATTGCGCTGTAGCCGTCGGGCGCGGTCAGCCGGACATCGACATGCTGCCCTGCGATGTGCGCGAACGGTTTGCTCAATCGCAGGAAGAAGCTCTTGATGCTCGGTGTCTGCTGGACGATGTCCTCGATCACGCACGACTGCCATGCCACGGTTTGCGCGCCGCCCTCAGTCATTGGTGTATCGCTGTTCGCGCCATGGATCGCCGTAGATATGGTAGCCGTGACCTTCCCAGAATCCGGGTTCGTCGCGCGTCGTGAACTGCAGTGCGTTCACCCATTTGGCGGACTTCCAGAAGTAGAGGTGCGGGACCAGGAGACGCGCGGGCCCGCCGTGATCGCGCGGAAGCGGCTTGCCCGCATAGGTGAGGGCGACCATCGCCTTGCCCGACAGAAGGTCCGCCAAGGGCACGTTCGTCGAATATTTATCGTAGCAATGTGCAAGGACGAAATCGGTGGGCGGGTCGAGCCCGGCATCGGCAAGTATGTCTTCGATGAGCACGCCCTCCCAGGCGGTGTCGAGCTTGGACCAGGAGGTGACGCAGTGAATGTCCTTGGTCACCTTCGTCTTCGGCAGGGCGTTGAACTCGCTCCAGTTCCAGACTTTGACGGGCTTTGGACCGATCTTGACCGTGAATTTCCAATCGGAGGGCTCTACGTGCGGCGTAGGGCCAGCGGACAGGACGGGAAAATCTTCCACGAGATGCTGACCTGGCGGAACTCGACCGGAGTCATCGCCGCTTGAACCGCGGCCGGAGAATCCTCTGGTGACCATGATGAATCCCTTGGGTTGGCTGATGAAACGGATCGGGCTTGAGTTCAGAAGCTGATGCTACATCCTTGTGGCTGCAACTGTCGAACGAGTTGTTTGACTCGAGAATAAGCAGGGCGGCCTGATGGAATGGCCATGATCTTGACCTGCTATGACGCCCGATGATTGCAAATGGGGTTTAGCGCCTACCCAGTCTGACTATCCAATACCCTGCCACTATAGTTTTCATACGTTTCGGTAGTTTTGTAATATGCGTGGCTAGGGGCGGGTCTTGCGATCGATCGGTCGGTTCTAAATTATTCGGCCGATACGCATCAAAGTTGATCTGGTACGTGCCAAGTCGTTCCCTATGGAAACTATACGCAGCAGCTATTTGAATTGCGCTGGCCACGCAGCCATAGTCGTACACTAACGATCGTTGCCGAGAAACTCATTTCCAACCTCACAAATGCCGACGGATCGCGCCTCGGCGAAGGAAATCCCATGAGCAAATCCATTGCCACCGCGTCGATCAACCGCGAAACCGCGGTCGCCCTCATCGACGCGGCCCTCGCCGCGGCACGCGCGATCGGCATCCCGGCTGCCGTCGCTGTCGTCGACGCCACCGGCTATCTGCGCGCGTTCGAGCGCACCGACGACGCGCCGTTTCTCACTGTCGACGTCGCCATCGACAAGGCGTGGAGTTCCGCCTCGTTCGGGTTTCCGACGCATGTCTGGAACGAGTATGTGACCAACGATCCGAAAGTGGCGCCGCTCGCCTATCGTCCGCGGATGGTGGCGGTCGGCGGCGGATACCCGATCCTGGAGGACGGCAAGTTGATCGGCGGGATCGGCATCTCCGGCGGCAACTATCAGCAGGACCAGGATGCCTGCGTCGCGGCGCTAGAGAAAATCGGGTTCGAGCTACCGGCCTGACGACCGCCCAGCCGACGATCCGTATCGTAATTGGAGTAGCAAATGAGCATCGATCAACGCCAAGCCCCCGAGCTGCGGGTGCAGAAATGGATCGGCCACGATGGAGGAGCCATCGCGCCGCTTACTCTGTCGGATCTCGGGTCCGGTCCGAAGATCCTGTTCGCTTTCCAGCATTGGTGCCCCGGCTGCCATCTTCATGGGTTTCCGACGCTACAAAAATTGCATGGCGCATTGAGCCCCAAGGGCGTGGGGTTCGCGGTGATCCAGACGGTCTTCGAAGGCGCGGACGAGAACACATTCGATATGTTGCGCGTGAACCAGCTCAAATATGACCTTCCCCTCGCTTTCGGTCACGATGAGCCCCCGACCGGGCAGCCGCTTCCGACCTTCATGGAAGACTACCGCACGCGAGGAACACCCTGGTTCACGGTTATCGATGCAGGCGGCCATATCGTCTTCTCGGATTTCCATCTCGATGCGGACACGCTCATCGCGGACTTGAGTCAGGCATAGCTTATGCGGCGAGGGCTCATCCTGATTGCTAGATTTAAGCGGTTCAATCGTCCCGCATGCGATCAGGAAATCTCATGCCAGACGCAGCGCACCCCGGTATCGTGTTCAGCCACGCGATCCACATGCTTGGCCACGGCCTCCTTTGCGGCATCGAAGGGACCATGATCCGTGCCCACAAGCCGGAGCGACAAGCTATCGCCATCGGCTGTCATGATAAGCTGGCCACCGGGAAGCTCGATCTCCGCGGTCAGCGCATCGTAGCGAACCGGATAGGTGTGTACCCACGCCTCGGCGATCTCGGTCAGATAGCGGCTGCCATCGATCGTGGCGATGCGTGCTTCGGCTTCGAACATGAAGTGCTCCCGTAGACCGTGTGCTTCGATTAAAATCGTGAAATTGCTTGGGATGTTCGCCGCGTCACGGATCGAAGCGGATCACGCTGTGATCGCCGTCACGCGAATTTCGATCCGCATGGTTGGAAGCCCCAGCGCTTCGACTCCCAATTGCGTCCAGATCGGCGCGCGGTCGGGCATGTAGTGGCGGTATAGCGTGGCCATCGTCTCGTTGATGACGGGAGGGAAGCCGCCGACGTGATAGGAATTGACGTGGACGACGTGGCCCCAGTTCGCCCCGGCTGTCGCGAGCGTCCGTTCGACGTTCTTGAACGCCTGCGCGATCTCGTCCTCTATCGACTCCGGAATGACGAGATCGTCGTTCCAGCCGCCTTGTCCGGATATCTCCACGCGGTCGCCTATGCGCATCGCCTGGGAGTAATGCAGCGCGTCATGCAGGCGCGTCCCGTAGCCGGGGGTGATGAAGAACGACGGTGTCGTCATGAGCTTGCCCTTGATGAGATGAACGGCGTTCGGCACCGGCACACCGGCACACCGGCACACCGGCACACCGGCCGGTAGCCGGACCCTATTCCACGTCTTCCACGACGAGGTCGCGGCCGTTGAACTGCACGGTCTCGCCTGCTCGGGCACCTTCGATCGCTTCGAAGATCGGCGCCATCGTGGATATGCCCATCACATCTCGTCCCTGACAGGTGAACCTGCTGGTCGACACCGCGATCGCGAAGTAGCGGCCGGAGAGCTTGACGACGGCACCTTCCTCGACGGTCGACTTGGGGCCGAAATCGATCATCCTGAGCTTGTCGATCTTTTCGGCGTAATCGTGCAGCGTGTCGTCAAGCGCTTCGGCGAGGTCGCTGGCGATCTCGGCCTGCGCCAGTTCGTCGTTCTCGACCGGTTCGCTTTGATCGACCTTGGCGGTGAAGACATAGTCGAGGTAGTTTCCCCGAGCGCTCTGCAGGGCTGCGGTTTCCAGCGAGAGCATCGTCTCTCGGATGTGCGCCTTGTTCCAGTCCATGATGACATCCTTGCGTTACGGTGCTTCGATAGTTCAGCGGACTCGTACTTCGGCGACGTCGCTATTCGTCGCTGATGACGTCCTCGCCCTGGTAGGGAACGCGGATCAGCCGGGGATCCCGGATGATGCTCGTGACGAGCCAGACATAGTCCTGCTCGGCGGTGTCGAAGCCGAGGATGCTGAAGCCGCCGCCGAACGGGCATGACGGAAAGTCCGGAAAGCCTTCCCGCAGAACGTATCGCTCGGGATCGCGGTGGAACTCGTCCTTGAAGACCTTGCGCAGTCCGTGCTTGGTCGGTGCATCGCGGTCGCTTGCCGCCACGGTTTCCCGATCCGCGACGAGCCGCTCGGACAGGTCGCGGGGACAGATTTCGTGGAACACGTCGAACGCGTCGATCAACAGGCCGCGGTGCCCGGTCGCCGGGTCGGTGATCGCATAGATGTTGGAGGCGTCCTCGCCATCGTCCCCGCTTTCGAGGCGCAACGCCGCGTCGATGCGAATGGTGCACGCCTCGATGGTCGATCCAAGTTCGAGATCGACGAGGTTGCTGTCCTTGACGCGGTACTCGTGGTCGTAGCCCTTGGCGACGAACGCCTGCACCGCTTCGAGGACGTCGGTCAGCTGGGTCGTCATAGCCACTTGGCCTTCTTGAAGCGCATGAACAGCAGCAGGCAGAACACTGCGATCACGCCGAGCACGATGAAGTATCCGTAGGTCGCGTCCAGCTCCGGCATGTTCTTGAAGTTCATGCCGTATATCCCTGCGATCGCCGTCGGGACCGCGAGTATCGCCGCCCACGCCGCGAGCTGGCGGGTGATCACGCCCATCCTTTGTGCCTCCAGGAGGCTGCTCGCCTCGAAGACCGTGGACAGGACGTGGAGAAGGCCGTCGACCATCGACTGGACGCGGTGGAGATGGTCCGCGACGTCGCTGAAATAGGGTGTCACGTCGGCGCTGATGCAGGGGAAATGGCCGCGGACGAGCTTTCCCACCAGCTCCCCCATGGCGCCGAGCGTGCGCTGGAACCGCGTGAGTTCGGATCTCAGTTCGAAGATGCGGACGACGTCCTCTCGCTCGAGGAAGTCGTCGAGCGACCGCCTCTCCATCGCCAGGACGTCGTCCTCGATCATCTCGAAGATCGGCAGATACTGGTCGACGATGCGGTGCAGGATGGCGTGCAGGACATAGTCGACGCCCTTTCGGGACAAGGTGGTCGATCCCTCGAGTTGCGCGCGAAGGTTGCCGAGCGCGCCCGCGGTGCCGTGCCGCACGGTGATGAGATGATTGTGACCGGTGAAGATCGCCATCTTCCCGTAGATGATCCGGTCGCCCACCAGCGCCGCGGTCTGCGCGACGATGTAGAGTTCATCATTATAGACTTCGAGCTTGGGCGGACACAGCGGGTGCATCGCGTTGTCGATCGCCAACGGATGAAGCTTGTACGTCGCCTGGATCGCGGCAAGTTCGTCGTCGCTAGGCTCGCCGAGCGCGATCCAGCAAAAGCCTGTGCGGTCCTCACCCAGTTCGATGCTTTCGTCGAGCGCGATTGCCCGGACCCGCTTGCCTTCGTGGTAATAATAGGCGGCGATTACGCTCATGCCGGCTTCGCGGGGATATGAAGTCCGCGCTGCACTGCGGGTCGCGCCAGCGCGCGTGCGAGCCACGCCTGGACGTTCGCATAGTCGTCGAGACCGAGAATATCGCCGGCAGCGTAGAACGCCCCAAGCGCATTCACCCAGCCGATCGTCGCGATGTCCGCGATAGAATAGTCGTCGACGATCCAGTCGCGGCCTTCCAACTGACGCTCGAGGACCCCGAGGAGACGCTTGGTCTCGTCGACGAAGCGCTGTCGAGGCCGCTTGTCCTCGATATCCTTACCGCCAAATCGCAGGAAGAAGCCGAGCTGACCGAACATCGGTCCGATCGCCGACATCTGGAAGAAGACCCAGGCAAGCGTCTCGTACCGTCGGGCAGGGTCGACGGGCATGAACTGGCCCGTCTTTTCGGCGAGGTAGAGAAGGATCGCCCCGGATTCCCATAGCGCCAAGGGCTTCCCGTCGGGCCCCGCCGGATCGATGATCGCCGGGATGCGGCCGTTCGGATTGAGCGCCACGAACGCCGGGTCCTTCGACTCGTTGTTCGAGATGTCGATGAAATGCGGCTCGTACGCCAGGCCGGTTTCCTCCAGCATGATCGAGACCTTGACGCCGTTGGGCGTGGGCGTGGCGTAAAGCTGGATGCGATCGGGATACGATGCCGGCCAGCGCTGCGTGATCGGGAAGGACGAAAGGTCGGTCATAAACTGCGATCCTGGTGCTGCGGTCATGGAGGATTGCGGACCAGACCGGCGCTGCGCGGTGGTGGCGTCTATTCCGCGGCGATCCCAGCCGCGGGCTGCGCATCGTCATCCGTCTGGCGCTTCGGAAGCACCCAGCCGGGACGCACGAAGTGGCAGGTGTAGCCGTTCGGCCGCGTCTCCAGATAATCCTGATGGTCCGGCTCGGCTTCCCAGAATGCACCGACCGGCACGACTTCGGTGACCACCTTGCCATTCCACAGCCCGGAGGCATCGACGTCGGCGATCGTGTCCTCGGCAACGCGCTTCTGCGCGTCGTCGACGTAATAGATGCCCGACCGGTAGGAGAGCCCCATGTCGTTGCCCTGGCGGTTCTTGGTGGTGGGATCGTGGATCTGGAAGAAGAATTCGAGGATGGCCCGGTAGCTCGTCACCGCCGGGTCGAAGACGATCTCGATCCCCTCGGCGTGGGTGCCGTGATTGCGATAGGTGGCGTTCGGAATATCGCCGCCGGTATAGCCGACGCGGGTCGAGACGATGCCGGGCCGCTTGCGGATCAGATCCTGCATGCCCCAGAAGCATCCGCCTGCGAGAATGGCGCGCTCATGCATATTAAGCCTCCTCTGCCTGATCGAGATATTCGCCGTAGCCTTCGCTCTCCATCTCATCGCGCGGGATGAAGCGAAGCGACGCCGAGTTGATGCAATAGCGCAGGCCGCCGCGGTCGGCGGGACCGTCCGGGAACACGTGGCCGAGATGGCTGTCGGCATGCACCGACCTGACCTCGGTCCGGACCGTTCCGTGCGTGGTATCGCGCACCTCGTTCACGTTTGCCGGGACGATCGGCTTGGTGAAGCTGGGCCAGCCGGAGCCTGACTCGTATTTGTCGGTCGAGGCGAACAACGGCTCGCCCGATACGACGTCGACATAGATGCCGGGTTCCTTGTTGCCGTCATACTCTCCGGTGAAGGGCCGCTCGGTACCCGAGTGCTGCGTCACCCGGCGTTGCTCCGGGGTCAGCCGATCGACTGCGTCCTGCGATCTTTCAAACTTCATGATATCACTCAATACTTTTCAAGAGGAACGAAGGATCTGCGTTCAGAAAATAGTATTCGTCATCATGCAGTGTATCGCAGTACCTCCTGGAATTATCCAATACGCCGGACGTATAGTTTCCATACCACCGATACTGTTCATGCCGTGACTCAATTCCACGCGTAGCGGGCCGCCATTTGCGCGATCTTGCGTATTTCGACTGGCGCGGTGGAGCCGGAGACCGTCGCGATCACGACTTCGCGCTCCAGGACGAACCCGTCGATCGGGCGCGTGACAAGGCCGTGCGCCGTGGCCGATCGCTCCGGAAGAATGCATATCGCGTCGCTGTCGGCGACGACCCGCTGCACCCAGTCTTCGCGATCGGATCGAAAGCGGGGCTGCACGAGCACGTCCCGTCGCGCGAAGTGATCGCGGATCTCGTCGCGAAACTCGCATTTCAGGCGGTCGACGAACGGAAACCTGACCAGATCTTCGCCACGCACGACCTCGCCGGCAGCCAGGGGATGGGTCGCGGAACAGCCGAGGACGAAGCGTTCGCGAAATAACGGGTGCACGCTCAACTTGAGGTCGGGCCGCGTTTCACGCGGCAGGATGCAGGCGTGGTATTTCCCCGACAGCACCTCCGATGCGTCCTCGTTCGACTGGAGCGAGTGCAGCTTGATCTCGACCGACGGAACTTCCGCCAGCGCGCTCTCGAAAAACGCCGAGAATTCCTTTGGTCCGACGGTTGGCGCGACGCCGACATCCAATACGCGGTGCCGTCCCATCGCCCAGTTCTCGGAATGATCGCGGACGCTCCTGACCGCCGCCGCCATGCGCCTGAATTCCGCCTCGACGTCCTGACCGAGCCCGGTAAGGCGGCTGTTCTTCCCGTCGCGGTGGATCAGTTTCCCGCCGAGTTCCTCCTCAAGACGATGGATCGCACGGGTCAGACTGGGTTGTGACACGCTGCTTAGCCGTGCTGCCGCCGTGAAATTGAGCGTCTCGGCCAGGTTGATGAAGTAGCGGACCTGGTTGAGTTCCATAGCGTCGACCCCTCAGCCTGACTGCTTCTTCGTCCTCGGAGCGCGCCGTTTGTAAGAAGCCGGTATAAGTATGCTTGAGGCATATAGTTGTGGTGCAGGGTTATTGCTACATGCATGGCGCATATATATTATTGACGCAGCGACATGCGCTGGTTCCTTGCTGTTTGTTCGATAGCTGGCATCAAGCGGGCACGATCGCGAACTTCCTGCGCTTCGTCCTACGCCTCGCGGTCTACGCCTCGCTCAAGCAATTCGGCATCGATAGGGCAGTTCGTGCACCCTTCGTGGCAACACAGGCGACAGATGCGGTAGGAGTGATCGAGGTTTTCGAGACGGTCCCGCAGGACGCGTTCGGCGATGTCGGACAGGATCTTCAGATCGTCCGGCGTGAGGATCGTCAGCCCTTCGGCAATGACCTGATCGCGGGAGGCCAAGACCTTGTCACTGGAGATCTTGCCAGCGGGCGTAAGGTAGAGCGAACGCGTACGGCCGTCCGTCGAATGCTCCCGACGCTCGATCAACGCCTCGCTCGCCAGCCGATCGACCAGGCGAACGGCCCCTGCATGTGAAAGGCCGACGCCGATTGCCAGCATGCGGATCGAGAGACCGGGTTGGTGCGCGAGCAACGCGAGCGCCGACGCCGCAGGGCCAGCTTCCGGCGCTTGCGATGACGTCGCGCGCACGATGTCGTCGCTGATCATGAGCGCGAATGCGCCGAAGACATTGCGATCTCGAGGACTATCCATCGACAAATCCATATGTGCGCGAAGCATATAGGGCAAGCGATACCCCGATCGGACTGTGTTCGATAAAACGGGGCGATGCCGCCAGCCTCGTACGCCGTGAACTTCACCGCGCCGAACCGCAGAAACGTCAGCGCCGGTCTTGCCGTGCGCGGTCGGTAAAGCTGCGGAAGGTGATCGACCAGCGCGTCACCTCCATCTCGGCGATGCTGTGCTCCCAGTCGTGGCGCGCCTCGCCGCTGAGATGATACACCGACCGCGGCGCCAGCGGGACGGCGGCGCGGTCGAAGCCGCCCGCCTTGCGCCGCCGGAACCGCATCGTCGCCGGCACGCCGAGCGAAATACCGACGACATGCTCGAACACCGGCCGGTCGCGGTGCCAGCCTATTCCCGCGCCCGGATCGTACCGAATCAGTAACGCCTGGACGAGCGCCTCCTCCGGCAGTTTCGCGAACGCGGCGGCGCGCTGGCGGATCGGCAGCAGCCAGTCGGGCAACGGATTGGTCTCGCCGAACCGGCTCGTGTCGAAGTCGTAATGCCAGCCGAACGACTTGGTCAGCCGCTTGCCCAGCCACCCCTGGAACTGGAACGGCGTCAGCTCCTGTTCGTCGATCCGGGCGATCAGTGCCACCTCCTCGTCACGGCTGAGCAGCGCGTCGCGATACTCGAGCCCAGGCAGGACGGGCGTGCCGAAAAGGTCTGCGGTCGGATTTGCCATCGAGCGGATGTAGCGATGTGGGTGGCCATCGCCAGCCGAAAGCCCCGCGGTTGCTCATCCGACCGCCGCCATCTACCGCGGAGCGCGCTTGCCGGAGACTGACATGACCGCCCACCTCAAGATCGACTTCGTATCGGACATCGCCTGTCCGTGGTGCATCATCGGCCTGCGCGCGCTGGAGGAAGCCCTGGTCCGCGCGGCGGATGCGCTCGACGCTGAAATCGTCTTCCAGCCGTTCGAACTCAATCCGGCGATGCCCGCAGGCGGCCAGAACATCGGCGAGCATATCGCGGAGAAATACGGGTCCACGCCCGAGCAGTCGGCGGCGAACCGCGCGATGATCGTCGATCGCGCGCGAGAACTCGGTTTCACGATGGCGATGACCGAGACGAGCCGGATATATAACACGTTCGACGCGCACCGCCTCTTGTACTGGGCGCAGATCGAAGGTGGGCAAGCGGCGCTGAAGCACGCGCTCTTCACTGCGAATTTCACTGATAATGTCGATCCCGGCGATCACCGCGTGCTGGTCGATGCCGCGACAAAGGCCGGGCTTGATCCCGTTGCCGCCGAAGAGGTGCTTCGGTCGGGACGCTACGCGGACGAGGTTCGCGCGGCGGAGGAACTGTGGCGCGCTCGCGGGATCAATGCGGTGCCGGCGATCGTGATCAACGACCGGCATCTTATCTCGGGCGGCCAACCGGTCGATGTCTTCGAACAGGCGCTACGCCAGATCGCCGCGCTGGCTGACCCGGATCAAGTGATCGGGCAGCGGGGTTGAGTTGCCCGACGTAATCGTCTCGGGCACAATGCACTGCGCCCGATCGACCGGAACAACGGAGGGCGCCCCGTTATCGTCCGGTCGAAGATCTTGCCGGCGCGGTACCCGCCCCGGCGTGCCTCAGTTCAGCGTCGTCATCTCGACGGGCTTGCCCTTGGTGGTCGGGTTGGACGCGTTCGCCTTGGGTGCCTTTTCGGCCTTGGGCTTGCGGACTTCCTTGCTCGATTTCTTCTGGCTCTTCGCCATCACGGCACCTCATGGGGCGGAAGGCCCCGCCGGGATGCTACACCTTTCGCAAGCGATACACCCGTCTTATCGCGGACCCGACGCAAGCAGGTCCAATGTCGCTTGGTCGTCTTCGCCACCGAAGAACCGGTCGAGCGCCGCGCGGAACGGCGAAGGATCGTCGGCAACCGCGGCGAACAGCGTCATCGACGACCGCAACTTCACTGCGTCGATGCCGCCGAGGATCGTTTCGGCGGATCCGGACGCAGTCGTTACCGTCTGCGTGACCTCGATCAGTCGCGGCCCGAGTATTGGATGCGCGAGATACGCCCCAGCCTCGTCCGCCCCGGTGATCGCGTAGGTTCGCGCCATCGCGCTTTGCCCGAGTCCGGCGATTTGCGGGAAGATGAACCACATCCAGTGGCTGCGCTTCGCCCCGCGCTGCAACTCCGCCAGCGCCTGCGGATAGACGCCGTCCTGCGCCGCGACGAAACGATCGAGATCATGCTCCATGGACCCGAGATGGTCGCATCGGCCCCCCTCCGCAACCACGATGCCGGTCGATGCGTTGCAAAGGGGGTTGAGGAGATCAGGTGATGACGACGGTGCGATCATGAGGACGGCAATCGCGGTCGCGTTACTCGCGGCGCCGCTTCTCGTCGGTGGATGCGGACGTAACGACGATCCCACCAAGACCGCCGCGCCCAGCGGCTTCACCCCGCCCGAAACGCGCGCGCCCGCGCCGATAGCAGGTCAGGCGCAGACCACGCCGATCACCGCCTATGTCGGCAAATACCCGCATGATGCGGTCGACGGCGTCGATTTCTTCGACCGCACCGATGTTGCGACCGGCCTCGTCAACGCGGTCGGCGATGCGAAGCTGCGCGAGATGATCCGCGGACGCTCGGGGCCGGCGACGCCCGTGTTCAAGATGGGCGACCGGGTCGCCTCCTGGGGCTGCGAAGAGCATAATTGCGGCGATCATAACTGGACGGTGATCGTCGATCCCAAGCGTGGCAAGACCCAGGTCTGCTACCATGACGCGGCCAAGATGGGCCCGCAGAGCGACTGGTATGACGGCGCGGCTCCCGCCCGTCGTGCCGAAACCTGCCCATCGGAAGGATAAGCCATGCTCGAACACATCCCCGCCTGGCTTGGCCACGCGATGAGTGGCCTGCGTGCCGGGATCGACAAGCTTGCGATCGTCCAGTTGGGCGAGAACTTCGAGACGTTGACCCTGACCAGCCCGGCGTTCGCGCACGAAGCACGGATGCCGCCGCGCTTCACTGCGGACGGGGAGGGCGTGTCGCCACCGCTCGTGTGGAGCAAGCCGCCGGCCGGGACCGAGCGCATGGTGCTGATCGTCGAGGATGCCGATGCTCCGGCCCCGCAACCCTTGGTCCACGCGATCATCTGGGGACTCGAGGCAGATGCGGGCCAGCTAGCCGAAGGCGCGATCGCTGCGGATGGTGAGGGCGACGCGAAAGGTCGCGATGTCGGTCGCAATTCCTATCTGCGCGAAGGCTGGTTGCCGCCCGATCCGCCGAGCGGTCACGGCGAGCATCGCTATGCGTTCCAGGTCTTCGCGATCGGCGCAGGGGCAGGGGATGTCGGCGCGACACCCGGGCGCTCTGCGGTGATCGAGGCCATAACTGGGCATGTGCTGGCGGCAGGGCTGTTGATCGGGACCTATTCGCGCGAAGAAGAGGCTCCCGTAGGGCCGGTGGGGCTGGCCTCGCCCGCCTGACCGTGACGCTCGGCAGGCGCCTCGTCGGTCAGGCGAGCGCGCCGCCGGTCTGTGTCGCAATCAGCAGGATGGTGGTCGAAAAGGCGATGAGGCCGATGAGGATGCTGCGGTTCATAATGAGCGTCCTGATCAGGCGATGGGGATGATCGGGACGGCGGTGCCGACTGCGATGGCTGCGAAGAACAGTGCGCCGACGAGCGAGAAGGCAATGCGCTGAGCGGTTTCGAAACGGATCGACATGAGATAGTCCTTCGATGGTCGGGCGCCGGACCATCCGGCTGCCGATATCGAATGAATTGCATGGCGCGTGCCAGTTTCTTAGATCATTGATTTTGCGCGATCTTTCGCTTCTGCGAAGGTCGAGTTGGTGGAACGCACCAATTCTACGTCGCAAATCGCGCCAACCCTCGGGATCAACCCGCGCAGACCCGATCGCGCCCGTCCTTCTTCGCGGTGTAGAGCAACTGGTCGGCCCGCTGGAACGCGGTTTCGGCGGCCTCGTCCGCATGGATCGCGGTCACGCCCGCCGAGACGGTGATGACGCCGAGCGCGGTGTCTGTCTCACGGTTGCGGAAGCGCTTGCCAGCGACCGTCGAGCGTACGGCATCGAGCATGTCGGCAGCTTCGGCCAAGGCGATCCCGCCAATCAGCACCGCGAATTCCTCGCCGCCGTGGCGGACGACGAGATGTGGCGCGCATTCGGCCGCCATCGCCTGGCCGATCGCGGTGAGCACGCGGTCGCCGACACCATGGCCATGCACGTCGTTGATCCGCTTGAACCGGTCGATGTCGCACAAGGCGAGGCAATAGGGCCCCGCGTTCCGGTCGCGCGTCGCGAATGCTTCCTCGAACGCGCGGCGGTTGGGCAGGCCGGTCAGTACGTCGCGACGTGCCGTATCGCGCGCTTCGATCAGCTTCGACCGCAGCGAATCCGTCTCTGCAGTCGCCGCCGCCAGCCGCACTTCGCTGTCGTGGATCCGAGCGATCATCGCACTGGTGATTTCGGCGATCTCGTCGATTTCCGCCAATTGCGTGATCGATGCCGCGCTCCTGGCCAATTCGCGGCCAAAGCCATGCGTCTCGGCCTGCATCGTCCGCACGATCTGCACGAAGCCATCGACCTGCTGCTGCGTCTCGATCACGAGGGCAATCGCGGTATCCGGCACGGGATCTGGGTTGGTGTCCGCAACGCCGTTCGATCGTCGCGACCGGCCTGGCGGCGGCCCGTCTATCACCGTTCCCCCGAGTCGCTCGATATCCGATCGGGTGAGACGAACGCCGTCCTGCGTCAGCGCTGCGACTTGCGCGGCCAACTCGCTCCCGGGCGCCGACATCACGGCATAGGCAAACGCGTAATGCGCGGGATCGGGGCTCAGCTTCTGTTCGTCGAGGAACGCGCCGATCCGCTCGAACAGCGTCGTGTCCGGTCTTGCGCCCCGTATCGATCCGGCCACTCGTACGTCGCGCATGTCATCCCCCGCGTCCCCGCCGAAGCGATAGACCCGAAAGCGTTATCATAATGTCACCGGACCGGCAGGTATTTGCCGGTCCGGTTTCGATCGATTACTTGCCCGTCAGCTTCTGGACCGCAGCAAGCGTCGTCGAGACATGCGCCTCGGGGTTCATCTCGTCATGGACGAACGCGATGCGGCCGTCCTTGGCGATGACGTAGCTGGTGCGCTTGGTGATGTCGCGGCCTCCCATCTGCTTGCCGAGCGCGACGTCGTAGCCCTTGACCACGTTCGGCCCGGCGCTGGCGACCGCGAACTTGCCCGCGCACTTCTCGGCGGAGAACTTGCTGAGCGTCTCGACATTGTCGGCCGACATGCCGATCACGGTCGCGCCTGCCTTGGTGAACGCCGGGATTGCTTCCGCAAACGCATGCGCCTCGGCGTTGCAGCCGCCGGTATAGGCCGCCGGGAAGAAGTAGAGCACGACCGGGCCCTTCTTCAGCTGCTCGGCGAGGTGAACGGTGAACACCTTGCCGGCGATCGCGCCGCGCGTGGTGAAGTCCGGAGCCTTTGCGCCGGGCGCGAGTGCCGCCAGCGCAGGCGCCGCGACGAGGAGGGCAGCGGCGGTAGCAAGTGTCGAGACGAGGCGCATGGATGATACTCCGTTTAGATCGCAATGACCTACGCTGGCGTGATCGATCCGTCCATTGCCCGTGACGTCCGCGCTCGATAGGCTGGAAATATGCCAGTAACCCAAGCCGATATCGATCTCGCGCACCGCCTCGCGGATGCTGCGGGCCACGTCATCCGACCCTATTTCCGCCATGAGCACGGCGTCGAGATCAAGGACGACCAATCCCCCGTCACCCGCGCCGATCGAGAAGCCGAGTCGGCGATGCGCCGGCTGCTCGACGCCGAGCGCTCGGGCGACGGCATCGTCGGCGAGGAGTTTGGCGAGAAGACGGGCGTCACCAACCGCAAATGGGTGCTCGACCCGATCGACGGCACGCGCAGCTTCACTGTGGGGCGCGCGATCTTCGGGACGTTGATCGCGCTTGTCGAGGATGGCTGGCCCGTGCTCGGAATTATCGACCAGCCGGTCCAGCGCGAGCGCTGGGTCGGTGTAGCGGGGCGTCCGACGACTTTGAACGGCGTACCGGTCCGCACCCGCACCTGCCGCGAACTCGCGGGATCGACGATTGCCACCACTAGCCCGCATCTGTTCGACGAGGTCGACGTCCCGCATTACTTGGCGCTAGTCGCGGCAATCTCGGGCGGTAACCCCCGGCAGGGTCCCGTCTATGGTGGCGACTGCTACAATTACGGCCTGCTCGCGAGCGGCCATCTCGACGTGGTGTGCGAATCCGGCCTCAAGCTCTACGACTTCGCCGCCCTTGTGCCGGTAGTCGAAGGGGCAGGGGGCCGCATGTGCGACTGGAACGGCGACCCGCTGACCGCGGACAGTGAAGGCCATGTCCTGGCGATCGGCGACCCCGCGCGAATGGACGACGTGCTCGAGGCGATGCACCGGTTGCAGGGCGGACACGATCACGATGAGCATGACGGCCACGACCACGGATAAATTCCCCTCCCGTCTGCGGGAGGGGTTAGGGGAGGGCACGACGTACGTACCGGCGTCCGGCACGCGATCAGCTCTCCCCAAACCCACAAGCGGGAGGGGCAAAAGACTGCACCGCAAACCGCAACGCCCCCATCTCACCACCCCCCATCCGTCATCCCGGCGGACGCCGGGACCCACGGACGCGCAACGCTATCCGTCTGAGCGGACCCAACCATGGGCCCCGGCGTCCGCCGGGGTGACGGGGTTGGTGTGGTGAGGAGTAAGCGTTTAGCGACGGCAGCGTCGTAGCCAAGCCGCTATCCATCTCCAGCAGCGTATCTACTTCACACCCACGTGCGACACCGGCCACAGGCAGCAACGGGCCACCGGCAACAACGGGCCACCGGCAACAACCGACCACGGCCAACATCCGACCCGCATGTCCACCACCGAGCCCCGCTCACACCCCAATCCGTCATCCCAGCGGACGCCGGGACCCACGGACACGCAACGCTAGCCTTCTAAGCGCGCCCAACCATCGAAACCGGCGCTCGCGTGACGCGAAGAAGATCAAGCTAGGGAAAGGGGCGCGTACCATCCTCCCCATCCCCTCAGAAAATCCCCAGAAACTTCTTCCGCTGCCCCTTCCGCTCCGCGTCAGACGTCTTCCCGTCTTCGGCCTTGGCGGTCGTCCCATGCCCCACGTCGTCACGCGGCTGGCCCTTGGTCGTCCGCTGCGCCGCCGCCGTAGCCCCGGAGAGCACCGGCCCGCACGCGGTAGACTTCGCATCGCCGACATCGACGAACGCCAGGATCCCCGCGACCGGCGTCGCCACCAGCGCCAGCCCGAGCCCGCTGCCGACCCGCGCAAGCAGATCCTTCGAGATCACGCTGAGCTTCGGCGCCGCGAACATCCCGCCGACCCCGACCGGCGACTGCCCCGCGAACAGGCTGAACTTCTTCGAATCCGCCCGAAACGCCAGATCCACCGCCTCGTTGCGGAAGCTGAAACCGCCACGGCCAACGATCACGTTCTTGCGCGTGTCGATCAGGATCGGGTCCGCCGCCGCGACACCGCCGCGCACGGTAAAGCCGATCAGCCCGCAATTGATCTGCACGGGCTCGTCCAGCTTCCCCTGGAACATCCGCTGGGCGAACGTGCCGATGTCGAGTTCTGCGAGTTGCACGTTACGGACCGAAAGCGCGCCCGACGGCAGCACGAACGCGATTCGCCCGCGCGACGACGCCAGCGAATCGTGGATCGAATCGCCGCGCCCGTCGAGCTTGATCCGGCCCTTGACGGTCCCGGTCGTCCCGGCCTCGGTCAGGCCATAGCCCTTGAGCAGCCGGCCCAATGGCGTCGGCGCGAGGCGGATGTCGTAGGACACCGCGCTCGGCCGCGCGCGCGTATCGAAGATGACGTCCGAGGCCACGTTCCCGCGCGCCATCGAGAAGGTCAGCGGCGACAGCGCCAACCGCCCCCGCTCCAGGTCGAGCGTCAAGTCGATGTTCGAGATCGGCAGGTTGCGCGATCTCACCACGCCGATCGTCCATTTCAGGTCGGCATCGAAGATCTGCATCGTCGCGACTGGCAGATTCCCGTCGGGCAACAGGCGCTGTGGCGCGGCGCCCGTCGCGGCAGCGGCAGCCACTGCGCCGCGCGATTCGACGATGTCGGGATTGAAACCGATGAACGGGGCCGCATCGATGATGTCGAGGCTATTGGTCGTGAGCACCGAATCGAGATGGATGCGCGCGCCATTGGTAATCGTCAGCTTGCCCGCGAGATCGGTCCGGCCTGCAAAGCCGCGCAGGTGCGTGAAGGCGTATTCATCGCCCTGCTTGATGAGTTGCGCGCGCAGTTTGTAGGTCCGCGTGTTCGGGATCGCGACGTCGATCACGCCCAGCAGCGTCGACAGATTTGCGCCGCGTGCGGTGACCGCGAGCGGCACGTTCTCGACATCGGCGATGCTCGGCAGCGTGCCCGCGACGTCGATGATGTTCCCCGCCGCCCGCGCCCGCGCGACCAACTTGTTCTGCCCGCGATTGGCGGTCGCGTCCGGCGACAGCAGCTGCGCCGTCACGGTGAACGGCGTCTCGCGCAACCGCCCCTTGCCGGTCAGCCCGACCGCACGGCCGATCGTCGCGTCGACCGAGCGGATGTCGGCGACCTTGAGGTCCGCCAGCACGCGCATCCGCGGATCGAGATAGCGCACCGTCGTGCCCGTCACCGTCGCCACGTCGATCCGCGGGAATTCGAGCGGCTTGCCGCCCTTCTTGTTCGAGAACGTCCAGGTGTTGGCCGTGTGCGGCGCATTCCACTCCAGGTCGACCGCGCCGTTGACGAGATCGAGCCAATACAGCCGCCGCTTGCCGAATAGCAGCGACAGCGGCGCGATCCGCGTGTCGAGCTTGTCCGCCTGGAACAAATTGGGCTTGCTCGCCCAATCGGGGTTCGAGAGCGTGAAGTTCTCCGCGTACAGCTTGATACGGAACGGCGCGAAATAGAGCTGGAAATCGCCGCGCACGGTCAGCGTCCGGTGCGTCAGCGACCCGACGACGCGCTCGAACGGATGCTTCAGGAAGCGCCCCTTGGTGATGTACAGCACCAGCCAGATCGCGACGACGACCGCGATGATCCCGAGCAGGATGTTGCGCAGTATCCGCCGCTTGCGACGTTTTTGCGCGGAGGCTGCTTCCGGGGCCGTGGAAGGGGTCTCGATCGGCTGCGTCGGGCTGTCGTCCATGCTTGGCCTATCGCACGACAGCCGCGTCAGTTCCACAACGGTTGATATGGCGGATCATTGCGTCTATGCGGCCCGCTTCCTCGAAGGGAACGCGTTCTACGAATCGCCCGGCCAGTGTGGGCTGCCGCGGCGATTTCAGCGTCCTCCTTCGTAACCGAAAGGATAAAAATGCCCAAGCTGAAGACCAAGAGCGGCGTCAAGAAACGCTTCAAGCTCACCGCCACCGGCCTGCTCAAGCACGGCGTCGCCGGCAAGCGTCACCGTCTGGCGCATCACAACGGCAAGTACATCCGTCAGAACCGCGGCACCAAGCTGCTGTCGAAGGCCGATACCGCAGCAGTGAAGGCCTGGGCGCCTTACGGCCTGCGTTGAGCTGAGAAGGAATTAGACAATGGCACGCGTAAAACGGGGTGTTACCACCCGCGCCAAGCACAAGCGTATTTTGGTTCAGGCGAAGGGCTATTATGGCCGTCGCAAGAACACCATCCGCATCGCCCGTCAGGCCGTCGA
>Ga0247809_1000080_pt1 | contig 56908 bp, 47 predicted proteins | sample UWRJL104311B1_FD_180951 | JGI IMG/M metagenome (GOLD analysis project Ga0247809, IMG submission 180951) | Plant litter microbial communities from Arlington Agricultural Research Station in Wisconsin, United States - UWRJ-L104-311B-1 | ecosystem: Environmental > Terrestrial > Plant litter >... | reverse complement strand
CGGTGGGCAGACGCTCGCGCGCTATTTGACGCGCCCGGCGTTGCGGCGCGCCTTCGACCGCGTGACGGGGGCGATCTTCGTCGGGTTTGGTCTCGCTTTGCTGCGGGTGCGAGCATAGCGAAAGCGTGCCGCGCCATTGCCGTTCGGGGCGATAGCGCGCATAGCTGAGGCATCGCGGCGCTTCGTACGGGCAGGCTGCGACTGAGAGATGCTTTGCGCTCCCGCTCCGAGCCGGGAATGCCGCATGACGATCTATTCTGCCTTCGTGACCTCAGGGTCCGCATCGTGACGACGGGTATGGACACGGTCGTGCCGATCTCGCGCGCGGTCAATGTCAGCGTCGAACAGCCTCAGGTCGTGGCGATGTGCAAGAAGCATGGCGCGATCATCAGTGCGATCGAGACTCTGCCATCGGGCGGAACGCGCGTCGTGCTGATGAACAGCGCGGATGCGGCGAAGATCATCAAGGCGTTCGGGTCGAAGGTCCTGACCGGAACGGTAGCACGAACCCACTGGATGCGCGCGGTTTAAGAGCGTTCGGTTTAGTCCTCCCCTCGGCAGGGGGAGGTGGCTGGCGCTTGCCAGATGGAGGGAGGAAAGGGCGACCTTTGTTCCGTATCCTCCCCCTCCGTCACTTTCGGTGCCACCTCCCCCTGGCGGGGGAGGATCGTTCGTGTTGCGGGGTAACGTATCAGTCGGCGACCGTGCCGACGACGGCGCCACCAGCGCCACCAACGGCCGCACCCTTCTCGACGCTACCACCGGTCGCGGCGGCAACGCCTGCGCCACCGGCTGCACCGATGCCTGCGCCCTTGAGCGTCGAGCATGCGCTCATCGACACGGCGGATGCGACCAGCAGGGCGGAAACGGCAAACTTCTTCATCTTGGATACTCCTGTCTCTCCGGGGGTATCCAACAAATGCTGCATCGCGGCATCGGTTCCGAAATATTGATGCAGATCGTGTCGGCGGACTCAGATCCAGCCGTCGAGCACCTGATCAGGCGGGCGATGGCCATCCGCCCACATCCGGATATTCTGGATGACGCGCTCGCCAGATGCCATCCGCCCTTCGAGCGTCGCGGAGCCCATGTGCGGCAGCATCACGACGTTGGGCAGCGCGAGCAGCCGCGGATCGATCGCCGGCTCGTGTGCCCAGACGTCGAGACCTGCACCCGCTAGCTCGCCTGCTTCCAGCGCATCGACCAGCGCACCTTCGTCGACGATCCCGCCGCGCGCCGCGTTGATCAGGTACACGTGCGGCCGCATCAGCGCGATCCGGCGGGCGTCGATCAGGTCGCGGCTGTCGGCGTTCAAGGGCGTGTGGATCGTGACGATGTCGACCGCCCCGAGCATGTCGTCGAGCGATGCATGGAAGGTGGCGGCCAGCTGCGCCTCGCGGACCGCGGGCAGGCGGGTGCGATTGTGATAATGGATCGTCAGCCCGAACGCGCGCGCCCTGAGCGCGACCGCCTGGCCGATCCGCCCCATCCCGACGATCCCGAGCGCCTTGCCGCCGATCCGGTGGCCGAGCATCCCGCCTGGGCTCCAGCCGTTCCACTGGCCCGACCGCACCAGCTTTTCCCCTTCAGCGAGGCGGCGCGGCACCGACAGGATCAGCGCCATCGTCATGTCGGCGGTGTCCTCGGTGAGCACCCCCGGCGTGTTCGTGACGATGATCCCGCGTGCGCGTGCCGCCTTCAAGTCGATGTGGTTCACGCCCGCGCCATAGTTCGCGATCAGCTTCAGTCGGTCGCCCGCGCCGGCGATCAGCGCGGCGTCGATGTCGTCGGTCACGGTCGGGACCAGCACGTCGCAATCGGCCATCGCCGCGGCGAGCTGCTCACGGTCGAGCTTGGTGTCGGCACGGTTGTTCTGCGTGTCGAACAGCGCCTCCATCCGGTCCATGAGCGTGTCGGCCAGCTCGCGGGTGACGACGACCTTGGGGTTCGGACAGCGGCGTGTGTCGATCATGGGGACGGCTTGGCGAAGGCGCTCGTGCCCGTCAACGTCGCGCCGTCAACTTCGGTTGAGGAAAGCGGCTTGTCGCGATAGGAGTTCGGTTCGCCAGTTAGGACATGACCATGCGCATTCTCGCCGCCGCGCTTTCCGTTTTCGTTGCCACCGCGCTGGTGCCCGACCCGGTGGCGGCTGCCGACGCGACGAAGCGCACGCTGCCCTATTACGCGTCGATCTCGGCATCGCGCGCGCGGATGCGGACCGGGCCGGCACGGACGTATCCTGCGAGCTGGCTCTATCAACGCCAGGACCTGCCGATCAAGGTGGTCGCGATCTTCAAGGAATGGCGCAAGGTCGCTGATCCGGATGGGACTGAGGGGTGGATGCAGGCGAACCTGCTCAGCGGCACGCGCACCGCGATCGTCCACGGCGCGGGGCCGGTGGAGATGCGCGAGAAGCCCGTCTCGTCCGCCAAATTGCTGTGGCGTGCAGCGCCGGGCGTGGTCGGGCGGCTGAGCCAGTGCGGCAATGGCTGGTGCCGGATGGACGTGAAGGGGCAGGCGGGGTTTGTTGCGGTTGGGGGGCTTTGGGGTGTCGAGGCTGGTGAAGTCTTGCCTTGAGGGTTGAGAGGGCTGTTTAATCGGCGGCGTCGCATGATCCGGAAGCCGACCCACCCCCGGCCCCTACCTTTCAGGGAGGGGGGAGAAGGGGAGGGCGCCATAGGGTTGGTCTTCTGACTGGTTAGCTCCCCTCCCTGGAAGGGAGGGGCTGGGGGTGGGTCGGCCGCTGAAGACGGACAACGCTTGCCAGGATCGTCTCGGCTACGCCGTCTGGATTGCGGGCAACGTCCGAGTTCCAGAACCGGATCACCGTCCAGCCGAGATATTCCAACCGCCGGGTCCTCGTCGCATCACGAAACGAGTCGATATGTTGGCTCCCGTCGAACTCGATGGCCAGCCGCACCTCCCGACACGCCAGATCGACGATGAACCTTTCCACCACCAACTGCCGCGTGAACCGCGGGCGGAAATGCGCGACCTTGTGCCAGATCGCGATCTCCGCATCGGTAGGATGATTGCGCAATTCCCGAGCACGCCGCGTCATCTCGGGAGGGATACGGGCCATCTTTCTAGACTGCGCTCAAGAGATGCGGAGGGCAACCCACCCCCGGCCCCTCCCTTTCAGGGAGGGGGGAAGTCAGCGGATCAGTTCATCAGTTCATCAGTTCATCAATTCCACTGCCATCGCGGTCGCTTCGCCACCGCCGATGCAGAGCGAGGCGAGGCCGCGCTTCTGGCCGGTTGTTTCGAGTGCCGAGAGCAGCGTTGCCAGGATCCGCGCACCGCTCGCGCCGATCGGGTGGCCTAGCGCGCACGCGCCGCCGTGGATGTTCACCTTGTCGTGTGGGAGCCCAAGGTCGCGCATCGCGATCATCGCGACCACGGCGAAGGCTTCGTTGACTTCGAACAGGTCGATGTCCGACGCCGACCAGCCGGCCTTCTCCATCGCCTTGCGCATCGCGAACACCGGCGCGGTCGTAAACAGGGCCGGTGCGTGAGCATGCGCCGCATGCGCCACGACTCGCGCGATCGGCGTGATGCCGAGCCGGTCCGCAACGCTCGCGCGCGTCATCACCAGTGCGGCCGCACCGTCGGAGATCGACGAGGCGTTGGCGGCGGTGATCGTGCCGTCCTTCGAGAAGGCGGGCTTCAGCGTCGGGATCTTGGCGACGTCGCCCTTGGCCGGCTGCTCGTCGAGCGAGACCGTGGTCGTGCCCTTGCGCCCCGCAATATCGACGGAGATGATCTCGCGGTCGAACGCGCCGGATTTCTGCGCGGCTTGCGCCCGGTGGAGCGACTCGATCGCGTAGTCGTCCATCTGCTGCCGCGTGAACTGGTATTCGTGCGCGGTATCCTCGGCGAAATTGCCCATCAGCTTGCCGGGTTCGTACGCATCCTCGAGCCCGTCGAGATACATATGGTCGTACATCCGGTCATGGCCGATCCGCGCGCCGCCACGGTGGCTCTTCGAGAGGTAGGGCGCGTTGGTCATGCTCTCCATGCCACCCGCGACGAGCAGGTCGACCGAGCCGGCCGCCAGCGCATCCGCGGCAAGGATCGCCGCCTGCATCCCCGATCCGCACATCTTGTTGACCGTCGTCGCCTCGACGTGATCGCCAAGCCCGGCATTGATCGCCGCCTGTCGCGCCGGCGCCTGGCCTAGCCCGGCGGGGAGCACGCAACCCATGTAGATCCGCTCGATCTCCGCCGCCGACACGCCCGACCGCGCGACCGCCCCGCGCACCGCGTCTGCACCGAGCTGCGTCGCGGTGGCGCCGGCAAGCGCGCCCTGGAACGATCCCATCGGCGTACGTGCGTAGGACAGGATGACGATGGGATCTCGATCGGCGGCCACTTCACTCTCCATAATATTCTTCTGCCCCCGTATCTGGGGTTGATGTGCGGCAATACAAAGCACTGCGGGATGCGCCTAGACCTCCCGTCATGGAAACACTCATTACGACGCTCAAATGGTGTGCAGCAGGGTCGGGGGTGATCGCCGCCTTCATGGTGTCGCTCGACTTCGGGCGGCGCGTGACGGGCTGGGGGTTCGTGCTGTTCGTCGGCTCGTCGATCGCCTGGCTGAGCGGTGCGGCCTTGACCGGGGACTGGGCGCTAGGCACGCAGAACATCGTGTTGTTCGGGATCAACCTCCTCGGCGTGTATCGCTACCTTGTGCGGAAAACGGGTGTCTGAAGCTGCGTTCTGGGCAGTGTTGCTGGGAGTGCTCGGAGCGATCATCGGTAGCTTCGTCGCGGCCCTGGTGACGCGCTGGCCCGACGGGCGATCGGTGATGCAGGGGCGTTCGGCCTGCGATGGCTGCGGGCGGACACTCCGCGCGGTCGAGCTGGTGCCGCTGCTGAGCGCGCTAGTCCTGCGCGGCCGGTGCAAAGGGTGCGGCGTCGCGATCAGTCCGGTGCACTGGCGGATCGAGTTGGCGGGGTTGGCGATCGGCTTGGCAGCGGGGATCGTCGCACCGGGGACGGTCGGCGTAGCAGGCGCGGTTTTCGGATGGCTGTTGCTCGCGTTGGCAAGCCTGGACCTCGTCGCATTCTGGCTGCCCGATCGACTGACGATCCTTCTTGCTGCGACCGGACTCGTCGGCGCGGCGCTCGGTATCGACCCACCGCTTCAGGAACGACTGATCGGCGGTCTCGCCGGCTTCGGCGCGCTGTGGCTGGTCGCGTTCAGCTATAAACGCATACGTGGCCGCGACGGGATGGGCGGCGGCGATCCCAAGCTGTTCGGCGCGATCGGACTGTGGCTCGGGTGGCAAATGTTGCCCGCCGTCCTGCTGATCGCGAGCATGATCGGGCTCGGCGTCGTCCTTGCCGCACACCTCAAGGGGAAGAGCATGGCAGCGGACACCGCGCTTCCATTCGGCGCGCTGCTGGCGATCGCGGCTTATCCCGCGTGGCTGTTCATGATAGGCGTGACGCCATGATATCGCTCGCTCTTATGCTCGCGCTGCAAGCCGCGATGCCTGCGCCAGCTGCCAATTCAGGTCCGGGTCCCCTCGGCGCGATCGGCCAGCAGAAGCTCCCCGCCAAGGGATGCGCCGCGTATCTCTGGAGCATGGATGCCGGCCGCCAACTCGTCGCGATGGCGACCGCCGACCCCGCGCAGATCCGTCTCGCGATCGATGGCAAGACGACCGACTTCGCGATGACGACCCAGTCGCCCGCGATCGGCTTCGGCTTTGGCGGCGTTACGCAATATCGCGGCGGCGACGTGACCGCGACGCTCGACATGGCGGTCGCGGTGCGCGCCGACATCTCGGCGGGCGCGACCGTGACGTCGGCGACGCTACGGATCGACCGCCCCGGGCGCGATACGATCGTCATGCCGGTCGGTGGCCTAATCGGCTGTGTCTGAGGTTAATTTTTGTGAAACCAAGCCGTCCTATGTGCGTTACGTGGACGAAGATGGGGGTGAATCGAGCACGATCGCTGCCCGTAAAGGGGATCGTGTGACAGCTTCTAACCGCCGGCATCATTGGCTCGCTCTGGCGTTGGTAGCGTCGACAACGGGATTCGCGGGCGTCGGTTCCGCGCAGTTGGTGAAGCCGGGCACCGCCCCGGCCAAGGGCCCTGACGCGCCTAAGCCAAGCGACCAGCCGCAGTCGAACGACCCGCGTTCCGACGCGCCGATCGTGCCGGACGCCGAGTTCGACAGCGCCTTGCCGCCGTTGAGCGGTGACCTGAATGCGCCATTGGAAGCGATGGCGCCGCTGCCTGCTCCGTCGACCCAGACACTTGCGAGACCAGCCACGGCAACGACCCCCGCCACGACGCTTGCGGGCGACGTCCTGCCGCCGACCGGTCCGAGCGATCCGCAACTCGCGCAGCCGCTGACGCCGCTGTCGAGCTTCGACACGACTCCGCTTCAGACCGCGGCGGACGTCAAAGATAAGGACGCGCCCGAGATCCGCTACGAGACCGCGACCAAGGGTCTCGAGAAGGCGGGCGACGGGCTCGAGGGCGAATACAAGGCGCTGTCCGCGCTCGCCGAGGGCAAGGGCAAGGCGGCGAACGCCACGCAGGTCGCGGCACGTGCGCGCGAGGACGAGGCGCTGGCGGTCCGGCTGTTGAAGTCGCTCGGCTATTACGATGCGACCGCGATCTCGACGATCGAGACGATCCCCGACGCTGACAAGACCAAGCCCGCGCGGTTGAAGGCGACCGTCAGCGCGCAACCCGGCCGCCTCTATTCGCTGTCGTCGATCACCGTGAAGGCAGATGCGACGACGCCCCCCGATCTGGTCCGCACGCAATTGCCGCTGAAGGTTGGCGATCCGATCGAGGCTGCACGGATCCAGGGCGCGGAGGCGAATGTCAGCCTGACGCTGCCGCAGCAGGGCTATCCGTTCGTCAAGGTTGGCGAGCGCGACATCCTGCTCGACGATCAGACCCCGACCGGCGCGTACACGCTGCCCGTCGACACCGGTCCGCGCTCGTCGTTCGGGCAGCTTCGTACCGAAGGCGATCCGGTGTTCAATCTCGAGCATCTGAACCTGTTCCCGCGGTTCAAGGCGGGCGAACTCTACGACAACCGGATGACCGACGACCTGCGCGACGCGTTGGTCGCGACATCGCTGTTCTCGACCGTCTCGGTCGAACCGGTCCGCACCGGCACGATCAACCCCGACGGCACCGAGCAGGTCGACCTGCTGGTCCGCCAGAGTGAGGGCAAGGCGCGCTCGCTCGGCGGCAATGTCGGGTTCTCGACCGGGCAGGGCTTCCGCGCGGAAGGCACGTGGCAGCACCGCAACCTGTTCCCGTACGAGGGCGCGCTGATCGGATCGGTGATCGCCGGTACGCAGGAGCAGGGCCTGTCGGGCACGTTCCGTCGCGCGAACGCTGGTCGCCGCGACCGCACGTTCAGCCTGACCGCCGGCGCGAACCATTCGAATTACGATGCCTATGACGCGTTCACGACCAGCGTGGGTGTCCGCTGGAGCTACGATTCCACGCCGATCTGGCAGAAGCCGCTGACCTATTATTACGGCGGCGAACTCGTCGGCACGAACGAGAGCGTCTACGATTTCGGCCGTGGTGAGAACGTCCGCCGCACCTACGGCATCGTCGCGCTGCCGGGCCAGGTGAAGTTCGATCGCTCGGACAGCCTGCTCAACCCGACCAAGGGGTATCGCCTGACGCTGAACCTCAGCCCGGAGACGTCGGTCCAGGGTTCAGTCAAGCCGTACATCCGCACGATGATCGAGGGGACGTTCTACTACCCTGTCTCCAGCAGCATCGTGATCGCGGGCCGCGCCAAGGCCGGCTCGATCCAGGGCGTCTCCCGCGACGACCTGGCGCCATCGCGCCGCTATTACGGCGGTGGCGGCGGATCGGTGCGCGGCTACGGGTATCAGCGGCTCGGGCCATTCGATCCCAACGGCGATCCGGTCGGCGGGCGCTCGCTCAACGAATTCGCGCTCGAGGCCCGCTACCGGTTCGGCGATTTCGGCATCGTGCCGTTCATCGACGCCGGCAACAGCTATGAGAGCAGCACGCCGAACCTGTCGTCCCTGCGCTACGGCGCGGGCATCGGCGGGCGCTTCTATACCAGCTTCGGCCCGATGCGTTTCGATGTCGCGACGCCGCTGAACCCACGCGAGGGCGACGGCAAGATCGCCCTCTACATCTCGATCGGGCAGGCATTCTGATGGCCGAAAACGGCGTTCCTGAGGTCGAGCAGACCGTTATCGTCGAGCGGCGCCCCCTGTGGCAGCGCATCCTGAAATGGCTGGCGATCCTGGTCGTCGGCCTGGTCGCGCTCGTGCTGATCGTGGTGTTCGGGATCAACACCGATCCGGGCCGGCGCCTCGTTGCCGACCAGATCGGTGGATACACCACCGCGTCCGGTCTCAACATCAAGGTTGGCCGGATCGACGGCTCGATCTACGGCGCGATGACGCTCAGCGATGTGCGCGTGTCCGATCCCAAGGGCGTGTTCCTGACCAGCCCGAAGCTCGCCGTAGACTGGCGCCCCTTCGCGTTCGCCAAGAACCATGTCGACGTGCGCTCTCTGACCACGCCGCTGGTCACGTTGCAGCGCCGTCCGGTGCTGAACGCGACGCCGACGGATCCGAACGCGCCGTTGCTCCCCGATCTGGACATCGACGTGAACCGTCTGGTTATCGATCGTTTCCTGATCGCCAAGCCGGTCACCGGCCAGACGCATATCGTCAAGATCGACGGCGCGGTGCACATCGCCGACAAGCGCGCGCAGTTGACCACTAACGCGACCGCGCTGACTGGCCCCGGCATCGCCGGTGGCGACCGCCTCGTGCTCAAGCTCGACGCGGTGCCCGATCAGAACAAGCTCGACGTCAATGTGAAGCTGACGGCCCCGGTCGGCGGCGTCGTGTCGACGATGGGCGCGTTCAAGGCGCCACTGACCGCGACCGTCGATGGCCGCGGGAGCTGGGCCTCGTGGCAGGGGCGCGCCGTCGCAACGCTCGGCGGCGGGCAACTCGCTAACCTCGGGCTGACCGCCAAGAACGGCCATATCGAAGTCCGCGGCTCGACGCGGCCCGGCCTGTATCTCGAAGGTCCGGTCGAGCGCCTGACCGCGCCACAGCTCGACGTGGCGATCGATACCACGCTCAACGACCGCAAGGCCGACACGCGGATGACGCTGAAGTCGGACGCGCTCGCGGTCGACGCCGGTGGTCTGATCGATCTCGCCAACAGTAGGTTTGGCAATTTCGCGGTCAACGCGAAGCTGCTGACTCCCGGCGCGATCCTGCCGAACCTGCGCGGTCGTGATGTAACGGCACGCGTTGTCCTCGACGGTGCGTTCGCGACGCCGACGGTCGATTACAAGGTGCGCGCGGCCACGATCGCGTTCGGCGACATGGGCGTCGAGAACCTCTACGCCGAGGGTCTCGCACGCGTGAACTCGGACCGTATCCTCGTACCGATCAAGGCGCGCGCACGTCGCGTGACGGGTCTCAATGCCGCGGTTGGCGGGCTCGCGACCAACGTCGCGATCGACGGCGACTTCGCGATCTCCGGCGTCAACGTCCTGTCCGACAACCTCAAGATCCGTTCGGACAAGATCGACGCGACCGCGGTGGTCGTCGCGAACATGGCGACTGGGCGCTACACCGGCGCGCTGAAGGGGCGGATCAACAACTATCGCGTCGACGGGATCGGCATCGTCAACCTGACGACCGACGCCAAGCTGGTGCCGGGCCCCAAGGGCGGATTCGGGATCACCGGCCGCGTCGTCGCGCAGACCTCGCAGATCTTCAACGAGGGCGCGCGCAGCTTCCTCGGCGGCAACGCGATCGTCCGCTCGGACATCGGCTACAGCCCCGAAGGCATCGTCACCTTCCGCAATCTCCGGATGAACGCGCCACAGTTCCGCGTGACGCGTGGCGAAGGCCGTTTCGATCCGGCCACCGGTGCCGTGCTGGTGAATGCCGACGCGTATTCGACCGCCTACGGCCCCTTGTCCGCCCGCGTTACGGGCAGCGCGACGGCCCCCGTCGTCGTCCTGCGCGCACCGCGTCCGGGCGTGGGCGTCGGCCTCGTCAATCTCAACGCGCGGATCGTCGGCCGTGGCGGCGCCTATGCCGTCACCGCGAGCGGCGGCACCAATTACGGGCCGTTCACCGCCGACGTGCTGGTCAAGCCGGGCGCGCAACTCGCGGTCGACGTCCGCCGCGTGGTGTTCGCCGGGATCGTCGGCAGCGGCCGCATCGTCCAGACCGCGGCCGGCCCGTTCGCGGGAGCGCTCCAGTTCGCGGGGCAAGGCCTGTCGGGCAATGTCCGTCTCGCCAACCAGGGCGGCTATCAGCGTGCCGACGTCGCGGCGCGTGCCAACGGCGCGAAGATCCCCGGCATGGTCGACTTCACCATCGGCCGCGCGATCGTCAACGCCACCGCAGTGCTGACGCCCACGCCACAGATCGTCGCCGACGCACAGGTCGCGGACATGCGCTACGGCGCGATCGTCCTCTCGGCGGCACGCGCGAAGGTCAACTACGTCGGCGGCAACGGTACTGCGCAGGCGCTGCTGACCGGCTCGAACGGCGTACCGTTCCGTCTCGCGGTCAACGCCAAGCTCAGCCCCAACAACTACCTCGTTGCCGCACAGGGCCAGGCGAACGGCATCGACTTCCGCACCGTCAACCCGGCGCGCATTCAGGCGGTGAAGGGCGAGTATCGCCTGTCGCCGACCCGGATCGACTTCGGTGGCGCAGGCGGTGGCTCGGCGCGTTTGGCCGGCAGCTATGGCCGCGGCACGAACGCGCAGGTTCGGCTGGATCGCCTCGACCTGTCGACGCTCTCCGCTCTGGTCCCGAACCTCGGCATCGGCGGCAAGGCGACCGGCAGCCTCGACTTCTCGCAAGCGAACTCGGCCGCGCTGCCGACCGCCGACGCACGCATGACCGTCACCAACTTCACCCGTTCGGGTCTCGCCGCCGTCTCCGACCCCGTCGACATCGTGTTCGCCGGGACGCTCGGCGGCGAGGGCGCGACCGGTCGGGCGCTGGTGCGTCGCGGGACGTCGGTCATCGGCCGTATGGTCGCCAACCTCCGGCCGCTCCCGGCGGGCAACGGCTCGTGGAGCACGCGCCTGATGGCCGCGCCGCTCTCGGGCGGAATCCGCTATAATGGCCCGTCCGCGGTGCTGTTCAGCTTTGCGGCAATTCCGAACCAGCAGCTGTCCGGCCCGATCGCGGTCGCAGCCGACTTCTCCGGGCGCCTCTCCGCACCGCAGCTTAACGGTGTCGTCCGCGCCGATAACCTGACCTACGACAACGAGACCTATGGCACGCGTTTGTCGCAGATGCGGATCGCCGGGCGGTTCTCGAACACCGACCTGCAACTGACGCAGCTGACCGCAAAGGCCGGCGACGGCACCGTGCAGGCACAGGGCACGATCGGGTTTGCGGCGGACAGCGGCTTCCCGATCGATATCCGCGCGACGCTGAACAATGCGCAGCTCGCCAAGAGCGATGCCATCAGCGCCACCACGACGGGCACGGTCCACCTCACCAACGGGCGCGGTGGCGGCCTGATCCAGGGCGATCTCCAGATCCCCGAGGCCCGCTACCAGATCATTCGCCAGGGCCAGGCCGAGGTTCCGGAACTGACCGGCGTGCGTCGCAAGAGCGACATCCGGATGCCGGTCTCGACCGATCGCTCGGACGTTCCTGCGATCGGCAAGTTCAAGCTCGACCTCCGTGTGCGGGCGCCGAACCAGCTGTTCGTTTCGGGGATGGGCCTCGAGTCCGAATGGGAGATGGACATGCACATCGGCGGTACCTCCGCCGCGCCGATCGTCACCGGCGGCATGGACGTGGTCCGCGGCACCTATTCGTTCTCGGGCAAGCGGTTCGAGGTGAACAAGGGCCAGATCCGCTTCCGCGGCGGTGCGCTGACCGATCCGGATATCAACATCCAGGCGACCACCACGACCAGCGACATCACCGTCGTCATCAACGTCACCGGGACCGGCCAGAAGCCGCAGATCGCGTTCACGTCGACGCCTGTCCTGCCGCAGGACGAGGTGCTCAGCCGCCTGTTGTTTGGGTCGAGCCCAGCCAACCTCTCGGCGACCGAGGCGATCCAGCTGGCCTCCGCGTTGAACTCGCTGCGCGGTTCGGGCGGCGGCGGTCTGAACCCGCTCGGCAAGCTCCGCTCGGCGACCGGGTTCGACCGGTTGCGCGTGCTCGGTGCCGATCAGGCGACCGGGCGCGGCACCAGCCTCGCGGCGGGCAAGTACATCACGAAGAACATCTATGTGGAGATCGTGACCGACGCGAAGGGCTTCACCTCGACGCAGCTGGAGATCGCGCTGACCAAGGCGTTGAGCCTGTTGTCGGCGGCGGGATCGAGCGGCGGGCAGAGCGCGAGCGTGAAATATACGAAGGACTATTGAGTAAAGATCACAACAGGATAGGTTCGGTTATGAAACCTACGGCGTAACGCCGGGGCGCGAGGATGCAGCATGACCGAACATGTCGACGTGATCGTGGTGGGCGCCGGCATTTCCGGGATCGGCACCGGCTACCACCTTCAGACGCGCTGCCCCGACCGCAGCTACATGATCCTCGAGGGCCGGCAGTCGATGGGCGGGACGTGGGACCTGTTCCGCTATCCCGGCATCCGCTCCGATTCGGACATGCACACGCTGGGATTCGTCTTCCACCCCTGGACGGCGGCCAAGTCGATCGCCGACGGCCCCTCGATCCGCGCCTATGTCGAGGAAACGGCGAAGGCGTACGGCATCGACCGCAAGATCCGCTACGGCCACCACGTCAAGTCCGCCGCGTGGTCGACCGATGACGCGCGCTGGACCGTAGAGGCGATCGGCCCCGACGGCGCGCAGGTCACGTTCACCTGCAACTTCCTCTCGATGTGTGCGGGCTATTATAATTACGCCAAGGCCTACGCCCCCGAGTTCGAAGGCGCGGAAGGCTTTGCCGGCCAGATCGTCCACCCGCAATTCTGGCCCGAGGACCTCGACTATGGCGGCAAGCGAGTCGTCGTAATCGGCAGCGGCGCGACCGCGGTGACGCTCGTGCCGTCGATGGCGAAGACCGCGGCGCACGTGACGATGCTCCAGCGCTCGCCGACCTATATCGTCGCACGGCCGGGCGAGGATGGCGTGGCGAACTGGCTGCGTGGCAAGCTGCCGGCGAAGGCGGCCTACGGCATCACGCGGTGGAAGAACGTGCTGATGGGGATGTTCTTCTACCGGATGGCACGGAAGAAGCCGGCTGTCGTGAAGGAGCGGATGATCGGCATGGTCCGCGACCATCTCGGCCCGGACTACGACGTCGCGACACATTTCACCCCGCGCTACAACCCGTGGGACCAGCGTGTCTGCCTGGTTCCCGACGGCGACCTGTTCACCGCGATCAATGCCGGCACAGCCTCGATCGTCACCGACACGATCGCGCGAATCACGCCCGGGGGCATCCACCTCGATTCGGGCAAGGACCTGCCCGCCGACGTGATCGTCACCGCGACGGGCCTCGAACTGCAATTGATGAGCGGAGTCGCGTTCAGCCTCGACGGCAAACCGATCGAACTCGCCGGGCGACTTCAGTACAAGGGCATGATGTTCGACGGCGTGCCGAACCTGTCCTCGACCTTCGGCTACACCAACGCGTCGTGGACGCTGAAGGCGGACCTGACGGCGATCTACATGTGCCGACTGTTGAATACGATGAAGAAGCGCGGCCTGCGTCAGGCGACGCCGTTCAATGACGATCCGACGATGAAGAGCGAGTCGTTCCTGGATTTCACATCGGGGTACGTCCAGCGAGCCGCTGCAGCTTTACCGACGCAGGGAGAGCGCAAGCCGTGGAAGCTGAACCAGAATTACGCCCTGGACGTGCTTGCGCTCAAGTTCGGCTCGATCGATGATGCGATGCGGTTCTCGAACCCGGTGCGGGTTCCTGCGCGGCGAGAAGACATCACCGCCTGATGGGTACCGTTTTGAGTCCCGACTAGCAGTCGGGGCATCCAAGATCGGCGCGGGGTTTGCCTAAGCAGGTTCACACTTCGCCGATGGGAAGACTATAAAGCAAAATCAGCGCGTAGCGGGCGGGCAGTTGCGCCGAAGTGCCTCGGTCCAGACAGCAGCCACTTTAAAATGTCGGCCCGAACACCGAGGCGCGCCCTTATTCGACGCCTCCGCAATGTTCGAGCCGACCGGCATTCACCAGGGGCGAATGCCTTCGCCGTAAACGAGCGCGATAATGAGCTTCAGCATGTTTTGCTCCCTAATTGGCACCGAGAAGGTGCCGGTTCCGAATATCGGTTAATGAAGCGTTAAACAATAACATTTGTAATTTGTTAACCATCTTCTTGGCGTCCGAGCGTGCTAAGTGCTTAAGGGTATATTTATGCGTCCGAGCTATGCGGGTTGGGATGAGCCACATTCCGCACGGTCAGGTCGAAGGCAGCCCGCATTTAGGGGGCATTCGGCTGTTGGACGCCGACCTGTCGATAAAGCGCACGCGGGATGCGATATGCCAGGCTTCACAAGGTTCTTGGCGGTTTCTCGTGCTTGCCGAGGTTGCGAATTTTGCGGTGTTGCGGCGCCATCTCGGGCGATCGAGGGCGGACACCGTGATAGTCGATGTCGCGGCGCGGATCGCCGATACGCTGCCCGACGCCAGGGTCATGGTCGCGGGACGCGACACGGCGGAAATCGTCTTCGAGAGCGAGGCACGGCTAGCCTTGGACGTTGCGATCGCCGCGCTGGAAATCGCGTTCGAGGACCCGTTCGACATCGACGGTGAGTCGTATGTGATCCATATCCAGTTGGGAGCGGCCGCCGCCTCGGCGCACCGCGACGAGGTCCTGCTCATAGAAGAGGCCGAGCACGCGTTGCGCGAAGCTCGGGCCGAACGAATCACGATCGCGCGGGATGTCACCGGCAACCCTGCGGCAATGGATCGTGCCGAGCTATCGCTGGACCTGACGCGTGCGATCGAGAAGGAGGAACTGTTCCTCCAATACCAGCCAAAGGTTCACCTCCGTCGCCAGGAGGTCACGAGCGTCGAGGCCCTGGTCCGCTGGAACCACCCGACACGTGGGCTCGTGCTGCCCAACGACTTCATTCCTCTGGCCGAGGAGTCGCGGGATATCGTCGCACTTACGTTGTGGACGATCCGCCGTTCGATTGCCGATCAGAAGGCACTGGCTGCCAGTGGTCACGACCTCCGGATTTTCATCAACATCGCGGGGGCATTGCTCGCCGACAAGCGCTTCGTTCGTCGCGCCTGCGAGTTGGTGCAGGCGAGCGGGGCGCAACTCGGGTTTGAGATCACGGAGACGTCGGTCATCCGTGACCCGGAAAGCGCGATCGCAAACCTCAAGATATTCGCGGATATCGGGATCGTCATCGCGATTGACGATTACGGAGCCGGCCTGTCATCGCTGGCGTATCTGAAGCAGTTGCCGGCACGCGAACTGAAGATCGACAAGCTTTTCGTGACGCAACTCACGAGTTCGAATCGCGACCCGCTGATCGTCCGCTCGACGATCGACCTCGCGCACGCGCTCGAGATGGAGGTGGTCGCAGAGGGTGTCGAGACCCAGGCGGCGATGGCACTGTTGTCGGTGATGGGCTGCGACATGATCCAGGGCTTCCTCATTAGCCGACCGATCAACCTCGATGCGCTGATCCATTTTCTCGATGATGGAAAGTATCAGGCTTTGGCAGCCGATATGCGCGCGCCGTTCAATCGGCTTGCGACCGTCTGGAAGCGCGCCTAATTGCAATGGCGCAGCGCTGGATCGTAGCGGCCGCCGCCGTAGCCCTGACGTTCATCGGGCCAGCCGTGTCCGCGCAACCGGCTATCGTCCAAGCAGAGGACGTTGCTGCCGACCGGTACGAGACGACGGTTGCGGATGCCAATGCGACGATGCTGGTCGATCCGGCCAAGGCGTTGCCCAAAGCGATCATCGCCGAACGCCTTGGTGCACAAATCGCCGACGAGAAAGCTCGCGGCATCGCGATCGCCACCGCGCAATGGCTGCAAGGCGAGGCGTATCTCCGGATCAATACTCCCGAGAAGGCGGATGTACTCATCCGGGGGGCCCTTGCGGCGGTGAAACGGTATCAGCCAAAGTCGAAGCTTCATGCCGACCTGCTCATATCAATGGGGTGGCTCGACAGCTATCAGGGCCATGTCGGCAATGCACTGATCGACTATCAACTGGCATTCGGTATCTACCGAAAGCTTGGCGATGCCCGGGGGCAGTCGCGGGCGCTGGTCTTTATCGCGTTGCTCTATACGCAGGCTAAGGACCCCGAGACGTCGGATCGCTATTATCAGCAGGCGCTTGATATCTATCGGGGGGACGTCAATATTGCCGTCTCGGTTTACAACAACCGTGCCTTGGTGTTCGCGGAGGACAAACAATACAAGAAGGCCGCGGAGCAGTTCAAGAACGCGCTCGACCTCGCGAAGCAGCTTAACAGCAGGAACCTGCTCGAGCTGATCTATATGAACATCGCGCGCGTACAGCTCGAACTTGGCAACCTGACGCTGGCGGACCGGGCGATCGCGAACGGGCGGGCGATGGCCGATCCCAGTGACCCCAGTCTCGCAGGGCGCCTGACGGCAACGGCAGCGCAGGCGGCGTTGCAACACGGCGACCTGCCACGCGCTAATCGATTGATCGAAAGCGCGCTGGTCGGGATCGATCCGAAAACCACGGGCATTTCGTACCGCGATTTTCATCAGACCGCGTACAATGTCTTCACGGCAACGGGCGACACCACTTCGGCGCTGGTCCATCTGCAAGCTCTCAAGCGCCTCGACGACGCTGGCACCAAGCTCGCCACCGACACGAAGACCGCGCTGATGGCGGCGCGGTTCGACTTCGCCAATCAGGAGTTGAGGATCAGCCAACTCAAGGCCAGCGAATTGCAGCGCAGTATCGCGTTCGAGCGCACGCAGGCGCGGACCCAGCGGAATATCTTTGTCGCGACGGGGGCTGCGGTCGCGGTCGTTATCGTTCTGCTGGCGATCGGGCTGGTTACGATCCGTCGCAGCCGGGATCAGGTACGTGCTGCCAACGACGACCTTGCGACGACGAACAGCGCATTGGGCAAGGCACTGGCCGCGAAGACCGAGTTCCTGGCCACGACCAGTCACGAGATCCGGACGCCGCTGAACGGTATTCTGGGCATGACTCAGGTGATGCTGGCGGACCCGACGCTTCCGGCGGACATGCGCGACCGGCTTGGCGTGGTGCATGGCGCCGGGATCACGATGCGGGCGCTCGTCAATGACATCCTGGACATCGCCAAGATGGAAACCGGCAACCTGACGATCGAGGCTGCTGCGTTCGACGTCTGCGCAACAGTGAAGGACGCGGCGCGGATGTGGGAGGAGCAGGCGCGCGCGAAAGGCCTCTCCTTCACCGTCGATGTCGGCGGTTGCCCTGCAATGATCATGGGCGACGCCGCAAGGGTTCGACAGATCGTCTTCAATCTCCTGTCGAACGCGCTGAAGTTCACCAAGACAGGCCATGTCGCCCTGAGCATCCAGGTCGGCGACGACGACCGGCTGCGCGTTGGCGTCACCGATTCCGGCATCGGTATTCCCGCCGACAAGATCGAGGAAATCTTCGAATCGTTCCGCCAAGCCGATGCCGGAACGACACGGCAATTCGGTGGTACTGGTTTGGGGCTGTCGATCTGTCGCAATCTGGCGCGTGCCATGGGCGGTGACGTGTCCGTCAGCAGCATCGTGGGTCAGGGGGCGACTTTCACGCTCGTCCTGCCGTTGGTCCGTGCCGACTCGAAGGCGGTCGATATCGTCGAAACGGATACGCGACCGGGTACGCTCATCGTCGATCGCAACCCGATCACGCGCAGCATGTTCAAGACGTTGCTTGCACCGCACGGCGGCCCGATAGCCTTCGCAGCGTCGGTCGACGAAGCGGTCACGCGTCTTGCCGATGGCGACATCGCACGCGTGTTGATCGACGATGCGACAGTGCGTGTCGGCGACGACGCGCTGGGCGGACTGTCGCGGGTTGCCGAGGCGGCGTATATTTCGGGTGCTGAAACGACGTTGCTCTGGCCTGTTGCCGCAGAGGAAGAGCGTAAGGAACTGCTGGGTACGGGGATCACGCGGGTCGTTGCGAAGCCGGTGAGCGGAGGCACGCTGATTGCGAGAATGTTCGATGGATCGGTATCGACCAATGGCGTGAATCCGGACCTTGTATCGCATGCTGCATGAGGCGTAGAGGCGGCCATATGGCCACGATATATCCTCCTTTGATCTATGTTAAGTGGGGGTTGCGGTGAACGTTTTGTTCATCGAGGACGACCGGATGAACCGCCGCGTCGTCAAGGATATGCTCGACGTTGCCGGCGTATCGATGGTCGAGGCGGAAAGCGCGGAACGCGGTCTCGAAATCCTCGATGACCAGGAGTTCGCGATCATCCTCGTCGACCTGCGGATGCCCGGCATGGATGGGATCACCGCGATCGAACATATCCGCAAGCGCGGAGACTCGAAGGCGCAAACGCCGATCATCGTCGTGACCGCCGATATCGCGCCAGATCTTCGCGAACGCTGCCTCGCGGCGGGGGCGGACGACGTTATTTTCAAGCCGGTCGCGATGGACTCGCTGTTCGATGCGATGGGCATGATTCTGGCACGCGATGCCGAAGGCGGCGGGCTGATCGCCTAGACCTTGCCGTCATCGCCGCGTCCGAGAGCGGCACCGAGCGAAGCTGTCGCACTACCGCGCCTCGCCGGTTTCGGCTGCGAAGGGTCCGGCGACCAGCCTGTCAGGAAGACGATCTGGAACGTCTCGTGCGTGCGACCGCGATCGTCGGCCGCGTCGGCGAACGCTGTCATGGTTCGACCGAGGGCGCCCGACACCAGCGGCTGGCGCTGGGCCAGGATGTTACCCGCCCCCATTCCGCGCAGATCACCGAACAGCCGGCCGAGATCGCGGTAGCCGACGTCGAGCGTTTCCACATCGGCGACGGGCAAGGCGAACCCCGCCCGCATCAGCAGGTCGCCGGCGGATCGTACGTCGATCTGCGGGTGAAGGCGCGCGGCGGGCCGTTCGCTTTCCGCGGACCTCAGCGCGCTGCGAAGTGCCGGCAAACTCCCCGCACCGACGAACGCGCCGAGAAACAGGCCGTCAGGACGCAGCACGCGGCGGATCAGCGTCAGCGCGCCGGGCAGGTCGTTGACCTGATCGAGTACGCCGGCGCTCACCACGAGATCGAACGAGCCATCGGCGAAGGGTAGGCGATCCTCGTCTGCCTGCACGCCGCCCGGCTGGGCAGCAAACGCGAACCCCGCATCGCAGCGGGCCACGCGGGCGCCCGGCGGCGGGACGAAGGCGCCATCGAAACAGCCGAGATCAAGGATGTCGGTAAAGTCCCGCGTCACCGCATCCAGCCGTTCGGCGATCCCGTCGAGCATCGTGGCCCGCAGGAAGTCGTGCTCGGCATAGCCCGGCGCGGCACGGTCCCGGCGAACACGGCGCGCGGCGCGGTCGAAGATCTCGGGGGCGGAGTTTTCTGAAACGATATCGGACACGTCTTCGCTTGTGCCGTGGTCGGTCGCCTCCGACAAGGGCAGGCACTCATGGGGGGCTTGATGAAGATACTCGCCCCGTTCCGTTTCATCGCCGGGATCGCCTTGCCGCCGCGGTGCGCCGGTTGCGGCACGCCGGTTGCCGAGGATCACCGGTTCTGCTCGATCTGCTGGACAGGGTTGCGGTTCCTGGGGCCGCCTTGGTGCGCCGGCTGCAACCTGCCCTTCGCATTCGACCGCGGCCACGAAGCACGATGTGCGGCATGCCTCGCCGATCCGCCGCGTCATGCCGGCGTCCGTGCGGCCGTCGCGTACGGTCCGATTGCGCGGACGCTGGCGCTGCGCCTGAAATATGGCGGTCGTATCGCCTTTGCGGAGACCATGGCGCGACAGATGCGGCGCTTGCTGCCGGACGAGGTCGACTTGCTGGTGCCAGTGCCGCTGCACCGCTGGCGAATATGGTCGCGCGGCTTCAACCAGGCGGCGCTGATCGCCGACGCCATCGCGGCGCTGTCGGGGGTAGGGCACGATCGCACCGTTCTGACGCGGCCCAGGCGGACGATCCTGTTGCGCGGGCTTGGCGGACGACAGCGGGCAAAGGCGGTGTCGGGCGCGTTCGCGGTTACGGCGCCGGGCCGCGTGCGGGGCAGGGCGATCGCGCTAGTGGACGACGTCTACACCAGTGGCGCGACCGCCGAGGCGTGTACCCGCGCGCTGCTCAAGGCGGGCGCGCGATCGGTCGTGATCCTGTGCTGGGCGCGGGTCTTGCCGGCGTCTGACGATTGACAACGGCAAACCGAGACCACATTTCCCGCTGCATGGCTAAAGTCGAAATCTACACCAAGGCGTTCTGTCCGTATTGCACGCGCGCGCTGAAGCTCCTCGCATCGAAGGGGGTCGAGCCCGAGCAGTTCGACGTCACCATGGGCGGCCCGAAAAAGGCCGAGATGGTCGAGCGGTCGGGTGGTCGCATGACGATGCCGCAGGTCTTCATCGACGGGAAGCATATCGGCGGATCGGACGATCTGGCGGCACTCGACGCGAAGGGCGGCCTCGACGCACTGCTCGCCTGATGGCGAAGATCGGCGTCCTCCAGATGACGAGCGGGATCGATCCCGCCGTCAATACCGCGACGATTGTCGAAGCGATCGGGACGGCTGCGGAAGCCGGGGTGGAGATGCTGTTCACGCCCGAAATGTCGGGTCTGATCGATCGCGATCGGGCCCGCGCTGCCAACTCGATCGTCGCCGAGGATAATGACCCGGTGCTGGCGGCCGTCCGTGACGGTGCGGCATCGGCCGGCATTTGGGTCCACCTAGGATCGCTTGCGGTACGACGCGCGGACGGTAAATTCGCTAACCGTGGGTTCGTGATCGACCCGAGCGGCGCGATCCGCGCGCGCTACGACAAGCTTCATCTGTTCGACGTCGACCTCCCGTCCGGTGAAAGCTGGCGGGAATCGTCAGCCTATGTCGCGGGCGAGACGGCGACGGTCGTTGATACGCCCGCGGGCAATCTCGGTACGTCGATCTGCTACGATCTCCGGTTCGCCGACCTCTATCGCGCGTTGAGCGATGCGGGCGCCACTATCCTGTCGGTCCCATCCGCGTTCACGCGACCGACTGGCGCAGCGCATTGGGAAATCCTGCTGCGCGCGCGGGCGATCGAAGCAGGCGCCTTCGTCGTTGCGGCAGCGCAGACCGGTATTCACGAGGACGGGCGCGAAACCTACGGCCATTCTCTGGTGATCGATCCATGGGGCGATGTGCTGCTCGACATGGGCGATACCGCAGGGCTGGCGTTCGCGGAGATCGACCTCGCTCGGATTGAGGAGGTGCGATCGCGTATTCCGGTCCTCGCGCACCGCCGGACGATACCTCCTGTATCGACCATCGGTTGATCGTCTTCGACCTGAAGTGCGGTGGTGGCCATGTGTTCGAGGCGTGGTTCGGATCGAGCGGCGCCTATGAAGAGCAGCGCTCGACGGGCCATGTCCGCTGTCCGGTTTGCGACGATGGCACGATCACCAAGGCGGTGATGGCGCCTGCGATCCCGGCCAAGGGCAATAGCAAGCCGGCGGCGCCGACCCCGGAAGCGGTCAAGGCGGCGATGAAGATGCTAGCCACGCGGCAGGCCAAGGCGCTGGAATCCTCGGAATGGGTCGGCACCGCGTTTGCCGACCGCGCACGCGCGATGCATCTCGGGGACGAGAAACAGGCGACCATCCACGGTCAGGCCAGCCTTGCAGAGGCGAAGGCGCTGGTCGACGAAGGTGTTCCGGTCGCCCCGCTCCCGATGCCGATCATTCCACCGGGGAAGGCGAACTGATCTCCGAGTGCGTTCGGGTTGTATGGAGTGGCGGACGGGGTGGGATTCGAACCCACGGTAGAGTTACCCCTACGACGGTTTTCAAGACCGTTGCCTTAAACCACTCGGCCACCCGTCCGGATGCTGGCTCGACGCGCATCTAAGCGGTGGTTCGTCGGATCGCAACCATATGGTTTGGGGCGGCGCCACGTCGAGGTCAGTTTGCGTTTGCGTCCCCATACCGGCATGGGGCGGCGATGGACCTAGACGCGATTTCGCACCACATCTTCGGCACGTCCGACATCGATACGCTAAGCCCGGCCGCTCTGGAGGCAGGTCGGGAACGTGTGTTGATCGCGTTCGGTACCGAGCGGGATGCTGGCCGGAAGTTCGCGCTTTGGGCCGTGTTGCGCGCGACCGGCGATGCGCCCGACCCTATGCGGGCGTTCAAGGATCCGCGGGAACAGCGGGCGGCACAGATGTATGCCTCCGCGATCGGGGCAGCCGGCGCGGACGACTAATGGTCAGGCCGCGCGGCGTTCCAGGAGCGCACGGTCGATCCGCCGGATCAGGTCCGCGATCGGCGGCATGTCGCTATCGCAACGACGCCCGCGAAGCGACGGCTGGTCGATCTGCATACGCTTGCCGAGCAGCGTGAAGACATCCTGTTTGCGTGCCATCGAATCCGATCCTTTCCGTTGGGTGGGAGTATGCCGGCCAAGCGTTAACCAAAGGTTCGGCCCGCGGTGTCGGACGCGTAAATTAGTTCCGCGCTCCATGATGGTGATACGCAACGCTGGCGCCTGTCCCGCGTTCTGTGTGACGAAGCTGGCGTACCGCCATGGGTTTCACGGGGAGTCGGCCACTGACCACATATCCAACCGGCTGGACCGTCCTGGAGACCGTCCGGCACCTTGCCGCGGCATGGGATCAGGACAATTCGCACGAGACGTTCCCGGCGGAGCGGATAGCCGACCTCCACGGCGCCGGTGCGCTGGCCGCGTTCAAGACGCTTGGCACGGGCGTGCAGACCGACGCGCTGCTCGACGTTCTGCGCGCGATCGGGGGCGCCGACCTCAGCCTTGGGCGCGTGTTCGAAGGGCATGTGAACGCCGTCCAGCTCGTCGCGACCTACGGGAACGACGCGCAGCGGAAAGCGCTCGATGCGGATCTCGCGGCTGGCAAGGTCTTTGGCGTCTGGAATACCGAACCGGCGCCGGGGCTCGCGATCCACGCGGCGGGCGACGATCGCTGGACGCTCGACGGTGCGAAGAGCTTTGCGACCGGGGCCGGGCATCTCGATCGCATCCTGGTGACGGCGCGCGATGCGAACGGCGACAAGCAGCTCGTGCTGGTCCCGATCGCGGGCGAGACTGCGCGGACCGACAATTCCGGCTGGCAGGTCCGCGGGATGCGCGGCACGTGCAGCGGGCGGTTCGACTTTACGGGTATGGAGATCGGTCGCGAAGGCGTGATCGGTGCGCCGAACGACTATGAACGTGAGCCACGCTTCAGCGCGGGCGCGTGGCGGTTCACGGCGGTCCAGCTCGGCGCGGTCGAGGCACTCGTCCGGCATCTGCGCGATCACCTCGTCACGACCGGCAAGGGGGCGGACCCGATCCAGCGCGCGCGGTTTGCTGCCTGCCTGACCGAGACGCGGAGCGCCGGCCTTTGGGTGCGCCAGGCGGCGCATCTGGCCGAGGCGCAGGCGAGCGACGCCATCCCGCTGGTGTTGATGACACGCGGCGTGGTCGAAGAGGCGGGCTTGAAGACGATGGAAGCGGCGGCGCGCTCTGTCGGCACCGCGTCGTTCTTCGCGGCCAGTCGGATCGACCGGATCACGCGTGATCTCGGGCTGTACCTGCGCCAGCCGGTCCCGGACCAGGCGCGCGATCGTGCGGCGGCGGCGTGGCTCGAGGATGACTGCTGGGGCGACGATCGGTGGTGGTAGCACCGGGCGGCAAGGCCTGGAGCAACCTCACGCGGCGGGCACAGCGAATGTCGGCCCATACGGCGGCGGGACAGGGGCCATGGCTCGTGCTGGCGCCGCATCCCGATGACGAGACGCTCGGCTGCGGCGCGTTCATCGCATCGGTAACAGCGGCAGGCGGCGTGGTTCATACCTCCTTCCTGACCGATGGCTCGGGATCGCATCCGGATGCGCCGGGCTGGACTGGAAAACGGATCGCGGGGCTGAGGCGCGGCGAGGCGCAGGCAGCGTTGAAGGCATTGGGAGGCGAGCAGGACGCGCTCTATCTCGATTGGCCGGACGCGTCGCCGGCTTCGAAGGGCGATCCGCTGTTCGAACGCGGCGTCGATCGACTGGCCGCGTGGTGCAAGGCACGCGGCGTCCGCCAGATCGCGGTGACATGGTCGGGCGAACCGCATTGCGACCACGAGGCCGCCGCCGCACTCGCCGCGGCGGTGGCGAGTCGCGCGCATTGCCGTCTCTTCCAGTATCTCGTCTGGGGCTGGACCGTCCCCCATTTGACCGAGCGCCTGAGCGGTGCCCGCGTGCTGTCGATCGCTACGGCATCCGGACGGCCCCGACAGCGTCGCGCAATGGCGTGTCATCGCAGCCAGCGCGGCGGCCGGATCGTCGGTGCGCGCGAGAACTTCCGGCTGCCCGGCGCGATGATGCGGCTAATGGACCGGCCGAACACCTTGTTGCTGGAGACCCGCGATGCGCCGTGAACACTCGATCGAACCCGAATATTTCGAGGCGCTCTACAAGGACAAGGGCGACCCCTGGGAGTTCGAGACCAGCCCCTACGAGGCGACGAAGTATGACGAGACCTTGGCCGCGTTGCCGAAGGAGCGATTCAAGAGCGCGCTCGAAGTCGGCTGCGCAAACGGCGTCCTGACCGCGCGGCTCGGGGCACGCTGCGACGCGTTGCTCGCGCTGGACGTTTCCGAAACCGCGGTCGCAGCGGCACGCCGACGATGCGCAGACCAACCCCATGTTCGCATCGAGCAGCGCCGACTTCCCGAAGACGCTCCCGCAGGGACGTTCGACCTGATCCTGCTGTCGGAAGTGGTCTACTACTGGGACAGCGCCGACATCGTCAGGCTGGCCGCGTACGTCCGCTCGGTGGCAGCGTCAGGCGGGTATGTGATGCTGGTCCACTGGATCGGCGAGACCGACTATCCCAAAAGCGGGGACGATGCCGTCGCCGAACTGCACGCTGCCTTCGGTGATCGTGTCACGGTCGTTCGCAGCGATCGGCACGAAGCGTATCGGCTCGACCTCTGGCGGCTGGAAGACGCGGGTTAGGCGGATCAGCGTCTGCGCCTCGCGGATCGCATTGGGCAATGTCGCGAAGCTGAGCTGATCGCTCGGGTTCGCGGAGGCGGGATTTAGCGCCGCCGTCACCGCATAAGTCTCGTGCAGCGGCGCATCGACCGGCTGGTCGATCCACCGCGCAACCGCGTCCGCCATGCCACCCGGCGCACGGCCTGAAATTCTGCAAGACGTGAAGACGCGGACGTCGAGCGGGTGCCGAACCTGCCCGCCATGCGCACGGATCCGATCGAACAGCGCGCGATCCTCGGCAACGGGCGGAGTGGGGGCGCCACCGATCCGGCGGTACATGGCGTGCGTCACCGCGATACTCGCGCCGCCCTCGTAGAAATGGCGAGGCCAAGGATCATGCGGTTCGGTCTCGGCGCGCGCGCGGAGATAATCCAGCGCGGTGTAATAGCGCCCGAGCTGATCGAGCCGCCGCCGTGCCGCCACCCCAAGGCTCGCTCGGTCGGACCGAAGCGTCAGCGCGCGACCGGCCACGGCGTCGTGACCCGTTTCGATATGTGCAACGATCCGCACGATCCAGTCCGCAGCCACATTCGTGTCCGCATCGGTCGACAACAGAAGATCGGTGTGATGCGTGAGCAGCGCGGCACCAGTGTCCAGCGCAAGGCGGCGTGCCCAACCGGCGTGTCGCGCGCCCGGCAGAAGCGAAACGGCCGACCATGCGAGCGTCGCATGCGTCGGCCGCCAGTTCGTCAAGATATCGATCGTGCCGTCGGTGCAGTCGTTCGCCATCGCGACGATGACGACCTTGCCGCCATACCGCCCCGCGGCACGATCCAGCGCGTCGAGGCAGCCGAGCAGATACTGGTCTTCGTTCTTTACCGGAATGGCGATCGCCACCGCACGCTGAGCGTACGGCGGCGACGACCCGGGTTTGATCGAAGCGATCAAGCCGCCTCGGGGTTTTCGAACGCTGGCGCGTCGAGGTCGACGTTCAGTTCGCGGTCCCAGATGCGGAGCTTGCCGAGCGTCTTGAGGAACGTGTCGACGTCACCCTTGCCACCCAGTGCGATCACGCCGTCGTCCATGTCCTCGTCCTCGATGCCGGCCTTTTCCAGGAACGGCTTCGCGTCGGCGTTGAAGCCGATGAACTTGGCATGCCCGAACGCGTCGCTGACGAAGTCCTTGGCGGTCTTGTCCTTGCCGAGCTTCTTCGCGCCGTCCGCCGACACGATGATCGCGACGGCATCGTAGAGCACCGACGGCGCGCCATCGATCTTCTGCTTGCCTTCCGCGAGCGTCCCGTCGTCGAGCGTCGCACCCGCAACCTTCGGTGCGATGATCTCGTACGTGGCCTTCGCCGCGACGATCCCATCGACCAGAGCTTGGACGATCGCTGCCGGAGCACCGTCCGTGACGAGAATGCCGAGCTTGCGACCCTCGAAGCTGCCGCTGGTGTTCTTCAGGATGCTGAGGGCATCCGAAGCCGGCAGGTCGGTACGCGTCTCGACCGCAGCCTTGGCCTTTGGCGGCATCGCCTTGAGCCCGAGACCGGTCGCAACCGTCTTCGCGAGCTTCTCGTCGATGTTGAGCAGATGCCCGACCATCAGCTCGCGGATATCGACCCGCTCGACCTTCGACAGCTCGAACGTCAGCGCATCGCCGATGTGCTTCTGCTCGATTGCTGTCTGGCTGATGAAGAACTGGCGCGCCTGGCTGTAGTGGTCGGCGAACGTCGCCGATCGCACCTGCGCCTTGCGTCCCGTCTCCTGCGACGGGAAGTGCTTGTAGCCCTTCGACGGGCTCTCGCGCGGCGTACCCGCCCAGCTGTTCGGCTCATAGTTCGCACGGCCCTTGCGGGCATGCATCGCCATGTGGCCATCCTGCTGGTAATTGTTCACCGGGATCTTCGGCGCATTGATCGGAATATGCGTGAAGTTGGGGCTGCCAAGACGCTTCAGCTGCGTATCGAGATACGAGAAGTTGCGGCCCTGCAGCAGCGGATCGTTGGTGAAGCCGATCCCCGGCACGATGTTCTGCGTGCAGAACGCGACCTGCTCAGTCTCGGCGAAGAAATTGTCGACCAGACGATCGAGCTTGAAGCTGCCGATGATGCGGACCGGGATCTGCTCCTCGGGAATGACCTTGGTCGCGTCGAGCACGTCGAACTCGAAATTGTCGGCGAACTCGTCATCGAACAACTGGACGCCCATATCCCACTCGGGGAAATTGCCCTGATCGATCGAGTCCCACAGGTCGCGACGATGGAAGTCGGGATCGGCGCCGTTAATCTTGACCGCTTCGTTCCACGCGACCGACTGGAGGCCCAGCTTCGGCTTGAAGTGGAACTTGACGTAGGTGCCCTTGCCCTCGGCATTGATCAGCCGGAAGGTGTGGACGCCGAAGCCCTCGACGAAGCGGAAGCCGCGCGGGATGGTGCGGTCGGACATGATCCACATGACCATGTGCATCGATTCCGGGGTCAGGCTGATGAAGTCCCAGAAATTGTCATGCGCCGTCTGCGCCTGCGGGAAGCCGCGGTCGGGCTCCTGCTTGGCGGCGTGGATCAGGTCGGGGAACTTGATCGCGTCCTGGATGAAGAACACCGGGATGTTGTTCCCGACGACGTCCCAATTGCCTTCCTTGGTGTAGAACTTCACCGCGAAGCCGCGCACGTCGCGCGCCAGATCGGCCGAGCCCTTGTTGCCCGCGACGGTCGAGAAGCGGAGAAACATCGGCGTCTGTTCGCCGACTTCGGTCAGGATGCCGGCGCTGGTGAACTCTTCCAGGCTCTCGGTCAGCGTGAACGTGCCGTGCGCGCCATAGCCGCGCGCGTGGACGACTCGCTCGGGGATACGCTCGTGATCGAAGTGGAAGATCTTCTCGCGGAAATGGAAATCCTCGAGCAGCGTCGGCCCGCGATCGCCGACCTTGAGCGAATTCTGGTCGTCGAATACCGGGATGCCCTGCTGCGTCGTCAGCACGTCGCCGTCGCCGCTGGCGACCTGGTGGAGTTCGCCGCCTTCGCCGATCTGCGTTTCGAATTTCGCGCCCTGCGGTGGCGTGCCGGTATCCTTGGCGATGGTCTTGGTCATGTGCCGTCCTCGTAGCTTCTCAGGATCCACAGCGCGCGGGACGGGGTAAGAGTTGCACCGGAAACGGTGACTTAATGCAGATCAGCAAGATTGCGGGGGGAGGGCGTGAGCAGGGAGAAATGCCGGAGGGCGCGCGTTAAGCCGCGATAATCCCCAGCGAAAGACCAGCCATGCACATCGACCTGACAGGCCAGGCCGCGATCGTTACCGGCGCGAGCTCCGGACTCGGCCGCGCCTCCGCGATCGCCTTCGCCAAGGCCGGCGCCAAGGTTGCGGTCAACTACAACAGCAGCGCGGACAAGGCGCGCGAAGTGGTCGAGGCGATCGAGCAGGCGGGCGGCGAGGCGTTCGCGTGCGAAGCGGATACGTCGGACGAGGCAGCGGTGCTGAAGCTGTTCGACGAGACGGTCGAGCGTTTCGGCGGCGTCGACATCGTCTTCGCCAACGCCGGCATGCAGAAGGATGCGGCCTATGCCGATCTGACGCTGGAGGACTGGAAGCGCGTCATCGACGTCAATTTGACCGGCCAGTTCCTCGTCTCGCGCGAGGCCGTCCGCCGGTTCCGCAAGCAGGGCGACCGCGGTGTCAGCCGGTCGATCGGCAAGATCCTGTTCATGAGTTCGGTGCACGAGGTCATCCCCTGGGCGGGCCACGCCAACTACGCGGCATCCAAGGGCGGCAGCGGGATGCTCATGCGCACGCTCGCGCAGGAGATCGCCGGCGACCGCATCCGCGTGAACGGCATCGCCCCCGGCGCGATCGCGACCGAGATCAACGAGGACGCGACCGCCGACCAGGACAAGCTGCTCGAACTGATCCCCTACGGGCGGATCGGCGACCCCGAGGACGTCGCCCGCGCCGCGCTGTTCCTGGTGTCGGACGCGGCGGACTATATCGTCGGATCGACGCTCACCATCGACGGCGGCATGAGCCTTTATCCCGGCTTCCGCGATAATGGCTGACCTTGGGGATAAGCACGCCATATCGATCGCGGACCACGGCGCGATCGGTAATCTGGAGACGATCGCGCTGGTCGATACGGCGGGCACGATCGACTATCTCTGCTGGCCGTGCCTCGACAGCGCGTCGGTCTTCGCGCGGTTGCTCGACGGTGAGAAGGGCGGGCATTTCTCGGTCGAGCCCGATCTGCCCGATGCGAACATCGTCCAGATGTACCTGCCCGAGACCAACATCCTGCTGACCCGCTGGATGGCGAACGCGGCGAGCGTCGATCTGGTCGACCTCATGCCGGTCGGCAACGACAAGGACGACGCGCCGTCGCGACTGGTTAGGCGGCTGACCTGCACGCGCGGGTCGGCGACGGTCCGCGTCCGCTGCGCCCCGCGGTTCGACTATGGCGTGATGGGACGCATGGCCTCCGTCACGACGTCGGAGGCGGGCGTATCGCGCGGGCGGTTCGATCACGAAAGCGGTCTTGCGCTCGCGGTTCACGGTGCCGCGACGCTGGTCGCAGACGGCTGCGACCTGACCGCCAAAATCCACCTGAGCGAAGGCGACACCGTCTCGCTGATCCTCAGCAACCCCGACGACGTCTCGCTCGATACCGACGCGCTCGACGCGATCGTCGAGAAGGACATCGCCTATTGGCGCGCATGGAGCCGCAAGTCGCGCTACCGCGGCCGCTGGCGCGAGACGGTCGAGCGCTCGGCAATGGCTCTGAAGCTGCTCACTTCGCGCAAGCACGGTTCGATCGCCGCCGCCGCGACCTTTGGCTTGCCGGAAGCGCATGGCGGCGTTCGCAACTGGGATTACCGCGCGACCTGGGTCCGCGACTCATCCTTCATCGTGTATGCCTTGCTCCGGCTCGGCTATCAGGGCGAGGCAGTCGGCTTCCTCCACTGGGCGATGGACCGTGCGCAGGCGTGTTCGAAGGGCCATCTCGGCGTGATGTACGCGCTCGATGGCGGCGAGATCGCCGACGAACGCAAGCTCGACCTCGCCGGGTTCGAGGGCGCGACCCCGATCGTCGTCGGCAACGAGGCGAAGGACCAGACGCAGCACGACATCTACGGCGCACTGCTCGACGCGACCTATCTCGGCAGCAAATATGGCGAGCCGATCGCGCATGACTCGTGGGTCGCGATCGGGCGGATCGTCGATCAGGTCTGCGAGACGTGGGACACACCGGACTCTGGCATCTGGGAGGTCCGCGGGCCGAAGAAGCATTATCTTCATTCGCGCCTGATGAGCTGGGTCGCGGTCGACCGCGCGGTGCGGCTGGCGCAGAAGCGCTCGCTTCCCGCGCCGCTGGTCCGCTGGTCGGAGACGCGGACGGCGATCCACGACGATATCTGGGCGAACTTCTGGAACGACGATCTCGGCCGCTTCGTCCGCGCCATCGGCAATGCGCCGGAGGATCTGGCGGTCGACGGCGCGCTGCTGATGATGCCGCTGGTCCGCTTCGTCGGCGCGACCGACCCCAAATGGCTCGCGACGCTGGAGGCGATCGGCGAGGACCTGTCCGACGACGGGCAGGTCTATCGCTACCGGATCGACGACGGTTTGCCGGGGCAGGAGGGGACGTTCGTCGCCTGCTCGTTCTGGTACGTCGAATGCCTCGCGCGGGCCGGACGGCTCGACGAGGCGCGGCTGAACTTCGAGAAGCTGCTCGCGCACGGCAACCATCTCGGCCTGTTCGCCGAGGAGATCGCGCAGGACGGCAGCTTCCTCGGCAATTTCCCGCAAGGCTTCAGCCACTTGGCGCTCATCAGCGCGGCCTTCTACCTCGACCGCGCGCTCGACAGCGATGGTCCGCGCGAATGGGCATGACCTTTTCACTGACGTAAGGACGACAGCATGAACCTAGATATCACAGGCAAGATCGCACTCATCACCGGCGCGGACAGCGGCATGGGCAAGGAAACCGCCCGGATGCTGCTCCAGGAAGGCGTCCGCGTCGCGATCACCGACCAACCCGGCGGCGACCTCGACGCGAGTGTCGAGGAGCTGAAGGCGCACGGCGAAGTGATCGCGGTCGGGGCGGACCTGACCAAGCTCGACGACGTAAAGGCGCTGTTCGCCAAGGTCCGCAAGCAACTCGGTGAACCCGACATCCTGGTCAATTGCGCAGGCGTGACCGGCGCAACCGGCGACTTCCTTGAAGTTGATGATGAAGGCTGGCAGTCAACGATCGACATCAACCTGATGGGCGCAGTCCGCGTCTGCCGCGAGGCGATCCCGGCGATGCGCGCCGCCAAATGGGGCCGCATCGTGCTGATGAGTTCGGAGGATGCGGTGCAGCCCTATGTCGACGAGCTTGCCTATTGCGCGTCGAAGGCGGGCATCTCCAGCCTGTCGAAAGGGCTGTCGAAGGCTTACGGCTGCGACAACGTGCTGGTGAACACCGTCTCGCCCGCGTTCATCGCGACGCCGATGACCGACAAGATGATGCAGAAGCGCGCCGACGAGAAGGGCAGCAGCTTCGATGAGGCGATCGAGACGTTCCTTGAGGAAGAGCGCCCCGGCATGACGCTGAAGCGCCGCGGGACGGCGGAAGAGGTCGCGTCGGCGATCGTGTTCCTGTGCTCCGAGCGGGCGAGCTTTATCAACGGCGCGGATATCCGCGTGGACTCAGGCTCGGTGATGACGGTGGCGGGGTAAACGCTCAGGCATCGCCAGTGCGTAACTAAGAAATCCTCCCCCGCCAGGGGGAGGTGGCAGGCGCAGCCTGACGGAGGGGGAGGCACGCGAAACCTTTGTTCCGTGTCCTCCCCCTCCGTCGCTCCGCGCCACCTCCCCCTGGCGGGGGAGGATTGCAGGAACTGGGCTCTACCCCTCGAACAAGTCCTTAAACTGCCGCGGCTGCGACCGCAGATACTGCTTCGGCGCCTTCACCTTACCCCCGAGATGCGCCGCCGCATGCCAAGGCCAGCGCGGATCGTACAAAATCGTTCGGGCCAGCGCGATCATGTCCGCATCGCCCGTCCCGACGATCGCCTCGGCCTGCTCGAAATCGGTAATCAGCCCGACCGCGACGACGGGGATCGACACCGCCTGCTTCACCGCCCGCGCGAGCGGCACCTGATAGCTCGGGCCCACCGGAATCTGCTGCGCCGGCGTGATCCCACCGCTCGACACGTGGATCGCACTACACCCACGCGCCTCCAGAGCCTTCGCGAACGCCACCGTCTGATCCGAATCCCAACCGCCCTCGGCCCAGTCGGTCCCGGACACGCGCATCGTCACCGCGCGCTCCGCCGGGAACACAGCCCGAACCGCATCATACACTTCGAGCGGGAACCGCATCCGGTTCTCGAGACTGCCGCCATACTCGTCCTCGCGCACGTTCGACAACGGCGACAGGAACTCGTGCAGCAGATACCCATGCGCCGCATGCAACTGCACCGCATCGATCCCGAGCCGCGCCGCGCGCACCGTCGCCGCCACGAACGCGTCGCGGACGCGCGCCAGCCCCTCGGCGTCGAGCGCGACCGGCGCGTTCTCCTCGGGCAGGAACGGCACCGTCGAGGGCCCCTCGGTCTGCCACCCGTTCGGCTCGCCCGGTGCGATCTGGAGTCCGCCCTTCCAAGGCACCTCGCACGACGCTTTCCGCCCGGCATGCGACAACTGGATCGCGATCGGCATGTCCGACCAGCGCCGCACGCTCTCGATCACCCCCGCCATCGCCGCCTCGGTCGCGTCGTCGTACAGCCCGACGTCGCCATGCGTGATCCGCCCCTCGGGCAGCACCGCGCTCGCCTCGATCGTCAGCAGCGCCGCGCCCGAGAGCGCAAGCTGGCCCAGATGGATCTGGTGCCAGTCGTTCATGCAGCCGTTGGTCGCCGAATATTGGCACATCGGCGCGATCACGATCCGGTTGGCGAGCGTCAGGTTGCCAACCTGAAGCGGCTCGAACAGTTTCGGCCCGCTCATGCGGCGATCGATCGAATGGTGGAAGGCATGCGCGTGTCCCTTGATCTGTGAGAAGGTGCGGCGAAAACTCGCTGCTGCTTGCGGAACATAGGAACGGGCGGGCGGGTTTCACGGCAAGGAATGCTGCACCGCGATAAAGTTGGTCCCGCAGCACGACAATTACGACACAAAAAGGGTCCTCGCATTGCATCTACTGCCCGACACGCTCGACGCCGGCTCGGCCTATCCCCTCGGCGCGACCTTCGACGGGCTCGGCGTCAACTTCGCGGTCTATTCCGCCAATGCCGAGAAGATCGAACTCTGCGTCTATGACGAGACCGGCCGCCGCGAGCTGAAGCGCTATCCGCTGCCCGAATGGACCGACGAAGTCTGGCACGGCTACCTCCCCGACGCGCAGCCCGGCCTCGTCTACGGCTACCGCGCCCACGGCCGCTACGCCCCCGAGGAAGGCCACCGCTTCAACCCCAACAAGCTCCTGCTCGATCCGTACGCCAAGCAGATGATCGGCGAACTCCGCTGGACCGACGCGATGTACGGGTATCAGGTGAAGTCGCCGCGCGCGGACCTGAGCTTCGACAAGCGAGACAGCGCGCTGACGATGCCGAAGGGCGTCGTGACCGACAGCCATTTCGACTGGTCGCGCGACGTGCGGCCGAACACGCCTTGGTCCGAGACGGTGATCTACGAGGCGCACACCAAGGGCCTGACCAAGCTGTTCGAGGAGGTCCAGCCCTCCGAGCGCGGGACGTTCGCGGCGCTCGGCAACCCCAAGGTGATCGATCACCTCAAGCGCCTCGGCGTCACCGCGATCGAGCTGCTGCCGATCCACACCTACATCCAGGACCGCTTTCTTCAGGAAAAGGGCCTGCGCAATTACTGGGGCTACAACACCCTAAACTTCTTCACGCCCGAACGCTCGTTCTTCGCGACCGACAGCCACGACGAACTCCGCCGCTCGATCCGCCGCCTCCACGCCGCCGGAATCGAGGTGATCCTCGACGTCGTCTACAACCACACCTGCGAAGGCTCCGAACAGGGCCCGACGCTCTCCTGGCGCGGTCTCGACAACGCGAGCTACTACCGCCTCGTCAAGGACGACCCGCGCTATTCGATCAACGACACCGGCACGGGCAACACGCTCAACCTGACCAAGGCGCGTGTGATCCAGATGGTCGCGGACTCGCTGCGTTACTGGGCGACCAGCTTCGGCATCGATGGCTTCCGCTTCGATCTCGGCCTGACGCTGGGCCGGACGGACACCGGCTTCGATCCCGGCGCGGGCTTTTTCGACGTACTCCGCCAGGATCCTGTGCTCGGCAGGCTGAAACTTATAACCGAGCCTTGGGACATCGGCCCCGGCGGATACCAGCTCGGCAACTTCCCCCCCGGTTTCGCCGAGTGGAACGACAAGTATCGCGACACCGTGCGGAAGTTCTGGCGCGGCGATCATGCGCAGCGCGCCGATCTCGCCGCCCGCCTGACTGGCTCCGCCGACCTGTTCGATCGCCGCGCACGCCGCCCCTGGGCGAGCGTCAACCTGCTCGGCGCGCACGACGGCTACACGCTCGCCGACACCGTCGCGTACGAAGAGCGCCACAACGAAGCGAACGGTGAAGACAACAACGACGGCCATTCGAACAACTGCTCGCGCAACTGGGGCGTCGAAGGCCCGACCGAAGACCCGACGATCCTGGAGACCCGGTCGCGCGTGATGCGCTCGATGCTGACCACGCTATTCGCCTCGCTCGGCACGCCGATGCTGGTCGCGGGCGATGAGTTCGGTCGCACGCAGAACGGCAACAACAACGCGTACTGCCAGGACAATGAGATCAGCTGGCTCGACTGGAACAAGGCCAAGTCCCCCGAGGGCGACGCGCTGATCGACTTCACCGCGCGCCTGATCGCCCTTCGCCGCGACTACCCGATGCTCCGCGCCGGCAACTTTCTGTACGGCGAGGACACGCCCGCGGAAGGCCTCAAGGACATCGAGTGGTGGGATGAGCGCGGTCTGCAACTGACTTCGGAAGATTGGGAGAACACCAACGGCCGCGCGCTGGTGATGCGCCGCGCGTGCGAGCGGGACTCGGGCGAGGTGCAAGTGATCTCGCTGCTCCTGAACGCCTCGGAAGGCCCGCTGACGTTCCACATGCCGCCCCCGGCAGACGTCGAGCGCACCGTGCTGATCGACAGTAGCAGGCCCGACCAGCCGGCGACGCCGATCAAGGACAGCTACGAGCTCCCGCCACAGGGCGCCGCGTTGCTGACCTGGACGATCGCGGCGGCATGACCTGGGGACCGACGCTCGCCGAGGAAGGGACGACCTTCCGCCTCTGGGCACCCGACCGCGATACGGTGACGGTGGAGATCGCAGACGGCGGCGCAATTCAGATGACCCCCGAACCGGAGGGCTGGTTCAGCGCGAAGGCACCCGTCGGTGCCGGCACGCGCTACCGGTTCCGGCTCGCGGACGATCTTACCGTTCCCGACCCGGCTTCGCGTGCACAGTCCGGCGGCGTCCATGGCTGGAGCGTGGTTGTCGACCAAGCCTATGCGTGGCGGACCCCGGACTGGCGCGGGCGCCCGTGGGAAGGAATGGTCATCCAAGAGGTGCATGTCGGCACGCTCAGCGGCTTCGCCGGCGTCGCGGACCACCTCCCGGCGATCGCCGAACTCGGCATCACGGGAATCGAACTCATGCCCGTCAACGCGTTCGGCGGCATCCGCAACTGGGGCTATGATGGCGTGCTCCCCTACGCCCCCGCCGAAAGTTACGGCACCCCCGACGAACTGAAAGCGCTGGTCGACCGCGCCCACGGACTCGGCCTCGCCGTGTTCCTCGACGTGGTCTACAATCACTTCGGCCCCGACGGAAACTACCTCGACGCCTATGCGAAGGGCTTCTTCCACCCCGAAGTCGATACCCCATGGGGCGGCGCGGTCGCGGTCGACCAGGCGCCCGTCCACCGCTATTTCGTCGACAACGCGCTGATGTGGCTGAACGAATACCGCTTCGACGGCCTCCGCTTCGACGCGGTCCACGCGATTGAGAACGACGCCTTCCTCGACGCGATGGCCGCAGAACTCCGCGCCAAGACCGCCGGCCGCCACATCCACCTTGTCCTCGAAAACGAGGGCAACGACGCAGAGCGCCTCCACCCCGCCGCGTTCGACGCGCAGTGGAACGACGACTTTCACAACGTCCTCCACGTCCTGCTCACCGGCGAGACGAGCGCCTATTACGCCGACTTTGCCGACCGCCCTGCCGAGCGCCTCGCGCGCTGCCTCGGCGAAGGCTTCATCTACCAGGGGGAGGGTTCCCCCAACCACGACGGCAAGCCGCGCGGCAAGCCCAGCGCGCACCTGTCGCCGACCGCGTTCGTCGCGTTCCTGCAAAACCACGACCAGGTCGGCAATCGCGCGATGGGCGAACGCCTGACGCTGCTCGCCGACGCCCAGAAACTCCGGGCGGCCACCGCCTTGCTCCTGCTCGGCCCGCAGATCCCGCTGCTGTTCATGGGCGACGAGCATGGCAGCGAAAGCCCGTTCCTGTTCTTCACCGATTTCCACGACGACCTCGCCGACGCGGTGCGCGAGGGCCGGCGCAAGGAATTCGCCAAGTTCGCCGCCTTCGCCGATCCCGAAGCGCGCAAGGCGATCCCCGACCCCAACGCGCACGAAACCTTCCTTCAATCGCGAGCACGGCCCGGCGCCGATGCGGCCGAGTGGCAGGCCCTGTACCGAACCCTGCTCAAGATCCGACACGAGCAGATCATCCCCCGCCTGCGTAACACGACCGCGATCGGTGCCGAGGTGATCGGCGAGGGGGCGGTCGTTGCGCGCTGGAAAATGGGTGACAGCGCAATCCTGACAGTTGCGCTCAACCTCGGCGACGATGTCGTTGATTTTCCTGTAATAGAGACTTCGCCAATCTTCGCCGAGGGCGAACCCGGGGAGGCCGCCGCCGTGGCAGTCTGGCTGGATCGATGAGCAGCCTCCGATCACTCGCTGTCGCGGCCGGCCTGCAACCCGAATGGCAGGACGCAGCGGGTCGTCGCCAGACCGTCCCCGACGGTGCGTTACAGGCGATCCTGGATCGTCTCGGTCATCCGTCCGGCAGCGACAAGCAGATCGCCGAAAGCCTCGCCGCGATCGAAGCTCGAAACGCGCAGGGTGTTCGTTTCTTGTCCATCGATGTGGGAGACCCGATCCGGCTGGCATCAAAGGTATCAGGTAAAGCCGAACTTACGTTCGAGGACGGTACGACGCGCTCCGTCACAGTCGATGATGGCAAGTTGAGTCCGATAAGCAAAAGCGGCTATCATAAGCTTGAAATACATGGCGAAGTCATCGACATTCTCGTCGCGCCGCGCCGCTGCTACACTATTGCCGATGCGCTACCGGGCCGCAAACTCTGGGCACCCGCGGTCCAGATCCCGAGCCTCCTTACCGACGCACCGAAGGCGTTCGGCGACTTCGTTTCGCTAGCCGATGCCGCCCGAGCCTTCGGCCAACGCGGCGCCGATGCTCTCGCGATCAGCCCGACGCACGCATTGTTCCCCGCCGACGCCAGCCGATACAGCCCCTACGCACCCTCGAGCCGCCAATTCCTTAATGGCCTATACGGCGACCCGGTCGCATTCGGTGCACAGTCCGACCGCCGCGACTTTCCCGAACTGATCGACTGGCACGCCGCGATCCCCGAAAAGCTCGCGCGACTACGCAAGAGCTTCGACCAAACGCTCGTAAAGGTCGAAGAAACTCTGACGGCGTTCAGGGGGCAAAGCGGCAACGACCTCGAACGCCATGCCGAGTTCGACGCTCTCCATGCGCATTTCTTCGCGATCACCGGTGCACGCGGCTGGCAGCAATGGCCGGCCGAGTATCACGATCCCGCCAGCCCCGCAGTCCGCCGCTTCGTCGCGGAGCATGTGAACGACGTCACGTTCTATATCTTCCTCCAATGGCTGGCCCGCCGCGACCTCGACGCCGCGCAGACCGCTGCCAGGAAGTCCGGCATGGCGATCGGCCTCATCGCAGATCTCGCCGTCGGCATGGACCCCGGCGGCAGCCACGGCTGGAGCCGACGCAGCGACCTGCTCACTGGCCTCTCGATCGGCGCACCGCCCGATCCACTCGGTCCCGACGGGCAAAGCTGGGGCATCACCGGCTTCGATCCGCAAGCCCTCCGCGATACCGCGTTCGCCCCGTTCATCGCAACGATCCGTGCCGCGCTCGCGCACGCGGGTGGCATTCGCATCGACCACGCGTTCGGCCTCCGTCGCCTCTGGGTCGTGCCCGAGGGCGCGTCGGCAGCGGAGGGCGCCTATCTCGACATGCCGTTCGACGACCTGATGCGGATCGTCGCGATAGAATCGCAACGGGCGAAGGCAATCGTGATCGGCGAAGACCTGGGCACCGTCCCCGACGGGTTCCGCGAGGCGATGGACGCGCGCGCCATGCTCGGTATGCGCGTCCTCTGGTTCGAGCGCGATGCGGACGGCTTCGTCCCGCCCGCCAAATGGTCACCCGACGCGGTGGCGATGACCGGTACGCACGACCTCGCGACGATCGCAGGCTGGTGGAGCGGCCGCGATATCGACTGGACATGGGACCTTGGACGCAAATCCGAAGCGGCCGACAAATCCGCAGACCTTGCTTCCCGCGCCGAAGACCGCGCGGCGCTCTGGTCCGCGTTCGACACTGGTACCGAACAGCCAACCGCCGAAGACACCGATCCGGTCGTCGACGCAGCGATCGCGCACGTCGCTGGCACGCCTTGCGCGCTCGCCATCATCCCGATCGAGGACCTCGCCGGACTGGTCGAGCAACCCAACCTCCCCGGCACGATCGACGAACATCCCAACTGGCGCCGCCGCATGCCCGACACGACCGAGGCGCTGCTCGCCCGCCCCGAAGTCGCCGCCCGCATCGACACGCTCAACGCCACGAGACCCTCATGACTGCCCCCAACACGCCCCGCGCAACCTACCGCTTCCAGTTCCACAAGGACTTCACCTTCGCCGATGCGGAAGCACTGGTCCCGTATCTCGACGAGCTCGGGATCAGCCATCTCTACGCCTCGCCGATCACCACCGCCCGCAGCGGGTCCACCCACGGCTACGACGTGGTCGACCCGACCCGCATCAACCCCGAACTCGGCGGTGAGGACGCCTTCCGGAGCCTCGTCGCAGCCCTCCGCGCCCGCAACATGGGCGTCACCATCGACATTGTCCCCAACCACATGGGCGTCGCCGGCGGTGAGAACGCGTGGTGGAATGGCGTTCTAACACACGGTGAAGACAGCGAATTCGCGCGCTACTTCGACATCGACTGGCGCGAGAAGCTCATCCTCCCAATCCTCGGCGACCCCCTCGCCGAAGCGATCGCGACCGATGCGCTGAAGGTCGAGCAGGTCGATGGCCGCTACGTCGTCGAAGCCTATGGTGAGCACCGCCTGCCGATCCGCGACGAGGACCAGGCGACCGCAGCAACGGACAACATCGCCGCGCTGATCGACCGCCAGCACTACCGCCTCGCCTCGTGGCGCGTGGCGAACGATGAACTCAACTGGCGGCGGTTCTTCACGATCAACGACCTCGCCGGCCTTCGTGCCGAAGATCCGGTCGTGATCGAGGCTACGCACGTCCTCTATTTTCGGCTCTACGCCGAGGGCCTTATCGACGGCGTCCGCGTCGATCATGTCGATGGCCTGACCGACCCCGCCGGCTATTGCCGCACCTTGCGCGCAAGGCTCGACGCGATCGAGCGCCCCGCCGACGCGCCGCCCGGCCCGGCGTATCTCGTCATTGAGAAGATCCTCGCCGACGGTGAACCGCTCAGCACCGACTGGGGCGTTGACGGTACCAGTGGGTACGATTTCATGGAGCAGGTCACGGCTTTGCTCCACGCCCCCGCCGGCGCTGAACCGCTCGCCGAACTCTGGGCAAAGACAAGCGGTCGCTCCGCCAACTTCGCGCCTGAGGAACTGCGCGCGCGGCAGGAATTGCTCGCATGGCAGTTCGATGCGCAGCACCGTCGCTGCGTCGAGGCGTTCGTGGCGCTGGCCCGCTCGACCCTCGAGTGCGACGGGCTGACGACGGGCATGCTTCACCGCGCGATCGAACGGCTACTCTGGGTTTTTCCGGTGTATCGGACCTATGGAACGGGCGAAGCGGCGCCGCTCGCAGACGCCAGGATTCGCGACACCGTCCGGCGGCGGGTTGCCGAGTTCGTTCCGCCCGGCGAAGGTGCGGTCGTCGACCGGATCCTGGGTTGGTTGGCAGGCGAGGGGCCAGGCGACGTCACACTCGCCGCCGAAGCGGTGCGCAAATTCCAGCAACTCTCCGCGCCGATCGCGGCGAAGGCGGTCGAGGACACTGCGTTCTACCGGTATGGCCGCCTGCTATCGCGCAACGACGTTGGGTTCGACGCCGCGCGGATGTCGCTCGATATCGACGCGTTCCACGCCGCGATGATCGAGCGCGCGCGCGACTGGCCGTCCGCCATGCTTGCGACCGCGACGCACGACCACAAGCGCGGCGAAGACGTCCGCGCGCGGCTCGCGGTGCTCAGCGAGATACCCGATCTCTGGCGTTCGCGTGTAGAGCACTGGTTCGAACTGGTCCAACCGTATGCGGAAGGCGTCGATCCCGCCGACACCTATATGCTGCTCCAGACGCTGTTCGGCGCATGGCCGACGAACCTTCACGCGCCGGACGCCGAGGCCCTTTCGGAGTATGCAGAGCGGATCGTCGCGTGGCAGGAAAAGGCGTTGCGCGAAGCCAAGCTCCGGTCGTCCTGGGAGGCGCCGGACGAGGCGTACGAGATTCGCTGTCACGATCTGGCGCGGGTACTGGTCGATGCAGAGCGGTCAGCGGCGTTCCTCGGCGACATCAAGGCGTTCGTCGATCTCGTCGCGCCGGCAGCGGAGGCGAACAGCCTCGCGCAGGTAGCATTGCGTTACACCGTTCCGGGCGTTCCCGACCTGTATCAAGGCACCGAGACCGCCGATCTGACCCTGGTCGATCCGGATAACCGGCGGCCGGTCGATTATGCCGTCCTGCGCGATACGCTGAAGGCCGGCGATGCGCCCAAGATGCGGTCGATCAAGCATCTGCTGGATCTACGGCGGAAGCATCCTGCGCTTTTCTTGAACGGTAGCTACGCGCCGATCGCCGTCACCGGGGAGCGCCGCGACCATGTCATGGCGTTCCAGCGGGAGCATGAGGGGGTGGCGCTTCGCTGCATCATCGCATTGCGGTGTGCCGAGCGCTATCTCCACGGGATGACGGCGGCCGAATGGTGGGGCGATACTGCCTTGTCGTCCGGCGAGCGGATCCTCGAACTGCTCGGCGAGGATGGCGTGCGGGTCGAACTCATGGCATCGGATCCAGCGCCGGCGGCGTGAGCAAGACGCTGCCGGGGAACGGTTTCAGAAGGAACAGAACGATGAAGATCAGCGCACGCAATCAGATTTCCGGCACCATCGTCTCGATCACGCCGGGTGCGGTCAATGGTTCGATCAAGGTCGACATCGGCGGCGGCAACGTCGTCACCGCCAATATCACCGAAGAAGCGATCGCCGACCTCGCACTCGCGACCGGCGATACCGTGACCGTCCTGATCAAGGCGAGCGACGTCCTGATCGGCAAATGATCGCGTGTCGGCCGTTCCCGCTTCGATGCGGGAACGGCCGGTAGAGGTCACAGCCCGAAGCGCAACGTCGCGCGGAAATCACGGCCGGCGAGCGGCGCGAAGTCCTTGAGGAAGCTCGTCGCGCGGCGGGCGTTTACGTCGAACAGATTGTTCGCGCTCAGCAACAGCGTCGTCTTTGAATCCTTGCCGAACGGGCTGAGGCCGATCGAGGCGTTGACCATCGTGTACTCGTTGGTCTTCGTCTCGAACGCCGCGATGCGGTTCTGGTCGAACACGTGCTCGACCTCGACGCGGCCGTTGATCCGGTCGCCCTGCGCTTCGATCCCGCCGAGGACGCGCATCGGCGGAATGCGCGGGACGGGGCCTTGGTCGACGATGTTGGCATGCACGTAATCGCCCAGCACGTCGGCGTTGACCGCATAGCCGCCGATCTGCGCGACCTTCACCGATGCATCCGCCTCGAACCCGTAATAGCGCGCGTCGGCCTGCTGATACTGGAAGCAGGGCAGGTCGACGGTGCGGCCCGAGGGATCGGCCGCCGCCTGGCAGACCGTCGACGCGACCTGGTTCTCCGAGATGTAGTTCGAGAACCAGTTGTAATAGGCCGACGCGTCGAAGCTGAAGCCGTCGCCATGCGCGTGCAGCGTGCCTTCGAGGCCCCACGACTTTTCAAGCCGGAAGTTCGGATTGCCGAGTTCGTACGCTTGCGTCCCGGCATGCGCGCCGTTCGCGAACAGCTCTTCTGCCGATGGTGCACGCTCGGTGCGCGAGCCGTTTAGGCCAACGCGGATGCTGTCGGTCAGCGCATAGGAGGCGCCGAGCGATCCCGAGACCGAATGATAGCTCTGGCTGCCACGGAAGAAGCGCAGGTCGTCCTCGGGCGTGCGTGCGGCGAGATCGGTGATCTCGTAGCGGACGCCACCCTCGGCGTGGAACTTGCCCGACTCATACTGCTGGAGTGTGAAGAGGCCGGTCTGGTTGGTCTCGTTCTTCGGCAGGAAGGCCTCGTCGCCGACCACGTTGAAGATCCGGTTGTAGAACTGGACGCCCGACGCGCCCTGCCAGCCGCCACGGTTCGCCTGGACGACTTCGAGACGACCTTCGAGGCCCTTGTTGTAGAAGGCGGTGCCGACGGAGTTGTCTTCCTCCAGCTCGAAATGGCGATAGCTGGCCTGGCCGGCGCGGACGCGGATCTTGCTGATGAAATCGCCGCCCGTGTCGATCTCGCCGCGCAGGTCGACGCGGTTCTGGACGACGTCGAGGCGGGGCGCCTCCTGCTCTTGGCCGGGTTGCGTGGCGTAGCGGATCGGAACGCCGTAGAGGCTGTCGTAGTGGCTGTACGAGATGCCGAGATTGCCGTTGTCGGTAATGATCGATGCGCCGGCACCCGCGGTCCAGGTTTCGGCCTGCGTGTTGGGCAGCTTGCCCTTCAACCGCGCCGATGCGGCGTAGTCGATCGGGTCGGCTTCGTTGGGATCGACGGGGAGGGCGGCGGTAGCCTGCGCTTGGGCGCGGGCATCGCGCGAAAGGATGTAGCCACCGGTGCGCAGGTCGCCCGACTTCAGGTACGAGCCGTCCGCGTGGAGCACGAGATGCTGGCCGACCGCGACGTCGCCGGCCATGCCGCCGGAGCGCTCGTTGGCGGCCGATCCGTAGTTGGCGATCCCGTTCACGCGGTAACCGTTCTCCGGCACGGTGCGCGGGATGCGCGTGTCGATGACGTTGACGACGCCGCCGACTGCCGACGTGCCGTAGAGCAGTGCGCTGGGGCCGCGGAGGATTTCGATGCGCTCGGCGAGCAGCGGGTCGATGATGACGGCGTGGTCGACCGAGGTGTTCGAGACGTCGATCGAGCCGATCCCATCGGTCAGCACGCGGATACGGTCGCCCTGAAAGCCGCGGAGGATTGGACGCGATGCGCTCGGGCCGAACGACGATGCCGACACACCAGGCTGGCGCGCGAGAGTCTCGCCGATTGACGGCCGCAACTGGCGCGTGAGTTCCTGGCCGGTGAGGACGGTCGTGCCTTGCAGGACGTCGCGCTCGCTGGTCTGGATCGGCGCAGTGACGATGATGTCGCGCTGGTTGGTCGAGCCGACCGACGTTGGTGTGGGGGCAGGGGCGGGAGCATCCGTGGCGGCGGTTTGCGCATGCGCCTGCGAGGAGAGGAGCGCAGCCAGGGCGGTGGCGCCGAACAGCATCGTCTTCATGAAATTCCCTTGTGTCGTCCCTGTACGACAAATCGGGTAGATTTGATGATACATCATATCAAGTGACAATGTTGCCATGAATGCGAATGGCGTCGCGACTGTTACCGCGATGCAACATGGTTTGACGTTCTCCGGGGGATCAAAACATCCGCCGCCATCCTGACGTAAGTCCGCATGACGGAGTGGGGTAGGATTCGACTCCTCACCCCCCATCATCCTGCGACGATCAGATCCTTGATGCGCGTGGCCAAGGCCTCCATCGCGAACGGCTTGGTCATGACATGCATGCCGGGATCGAGATGGCCGTTGCCGACGACCGCGTTTTCCGCATAGCCGGTGATGAAGAGGATCTTCAGATCGGGGCGACCGACGCGCGCCGCGTCCGCCATCTGCCTGCCGTTCATGCCGCCGGGAAGGCCGACGTCGGTCACCAGCAGGTCGATGCGGATGTCGGACTGCAGCAGTTTCAGCCCGGATGCGCCGTCCGCTGCTTCGATCGCCGCGTAGCCAAGCTCCTCGAGCACCTCCATCACCAGCATTCGGACGGTCGGTTCGTCGTCGACCACCAGCACAGTCTCGCCGGCGTTCGCACGCGGCACTTCGGCGTGTCCGGCGACGGTCTCGGTATCCTCGGCCTCACCGAAATGCCGCGGGAGGTAGATGCAGACGTTGGTGCCTTCGCCGACCTCGGAGTAAATGCGGACATGTCCACCGGATTGCCGGGCGAAGCCGTAGATCATCGACAGGCCGAGGCCCGTGCCGAGCCCGAGCGGCTTGGTGGTGAAGAACGGATCGAACGCCTTGGCGATCACCTCCGGGGTCATGCCCGTGCCGGTGTCGGACACGCACAGCGATACATATTGCCCGGCGTCGAGTTCACGCTCGCGTGCCGTCCTGGCATCGATCCAGCGATTGGCGGTCTCGATCGTCAGCCGCCCGCCACCCGGCATCGCATCGCGCGCGTTGATGCACAGGTTGAGCAGCGCGTTTTCCAACTGGTGGGGATCGACCAGGGTCGCCCAAAGCCCAACCGAGGCGACGACCTCGACCGCGACTTCGGGACCGACCGTGCGCCGGACCATATCCTCGATCCCCCCGACCAGCCGATTGACGTCGGTCGGCTTGGGATCGAGCGTCTGTCGCCGCGAGAAGGCGAGCAACCGGTGCGTCAGCGCCGCCGCACGCTTTGCAGCACCCTGCGCGGCCAGCGAGTAGCGCTCGACGTCGTTCAGTCGGCCTTGCGCGATCCGGATTCCGAGTAGTTCCAAGCTGCCGGTAATACCGGTCAGCAAATTGTTGAAATCATGCGCGATCCCGCCGGTAAGCTGGCCGACGGCTTCCATCTTCTGGCTCTGACGCAGCGCTTCCTCGGCGACCATGAGTTCCCGCGTCCGGGTCGCGACTTGGTCCTCCAGCGTCTCGTTCCAGCGCGCGAGTTCGGCCGTCTGACGGCGGCTGTCGTCGATGTCGGTGTTGGTCCCGACCCAGCGAAGGATCGTGCCGTCGGGTGCGCGGACCGCGTCCGCACGAACCAAGAACCAGCGATAGTCGCCATCCTTGCTTCGCGCCCTATACTCAACGCTGTACCGCTCACCGGTTGCGAGGGAATGCCGCCAAGCTTCGGAAGCAGCTGGGTAATCGTCGGGGTGGACGCGGCCTCTCCAGGTGCCGATACCGTCGAGCGCACCCGGTTCCAGTCCGTTATACTCATAGACCTGGCGGTTGAACCAATAGAGGTGCCCGTCGGGCCTAGCCGCCCAGATCTGGTTCGGCACGGCTTCGGCGAAGACCCGGAACTGTTCCTCGCTCTCGCGCCGCGCGGTTTCCGCACGCAGCCGTTCGGTGGCGGCCCGGACTCGCTCGGCAACTTCCCGCATGAGGACAAGGTCATCGTCGCTCCACACCCGCGCAACGGCGTGGTTGGCGTAGAGCAACGCGACGAAATCATCCTGTTCGAGGAGCGGCATGTTGACGAACGACCACGCGTCGATCGCCTTCAATACGTCAGCGGTGTCGCGCGTCCGGTTGTCCTTGTCGACATCGGCGATCGCCACCGTTCGTCCGGCTTTCAGATCCTCGATATACGTCCCATGCGCCCGGAAGTGCAGCGTGCCGGCAAGCGTCGTCACGCCTTCCGCATTCCAGTCGCGCTTGACCGTGATCGTCTCGTTCACCTTGTCGATGATGCCATAGCCTACTCGGCTGACCTGCAAGGCGCGGCCCAGGATCGCGGAGGCGGCATAGGCGATCTCGTCGGGGTCGGTCAGGTCGCGGATCGCGTCGCTCAACTCGAGTAGCGCGCGCTGTCGCAATTCGGCCTGCTTGCGCTCAGTGATGTCGAAGCTAATGCCGGGGAAGCGGAGCGGCGTACCATCGGCGGCCAAACGACAGCGACCTTGCGCGGTCACCCAATGGATTGCGCCGTCGGGCTGTACGAGACGGTATTCCGCATTGAAATCGCCTCCAGTCCGTAAGGCCGTGTCGATTGCGGACTGCGCGGCTTGCACATCGTCGGGATGGATGTTGCCGAAGAAACGCTCGATCGGTGCACCGGCGCGTCCAAGCTCGGGGGAGACGCCGTACAAGGTCGAGAACCGCTCGTCCGCGGTGACGCGGTCGTTTGGAACGTCCCAGTCCCATGTGCCGATGCCATTGCCTGCAGCCAGCGCCTGGCCTAGCCGTTCCTCGCTGGCTTGCGCCGCGGTGAGGATGCTGCGGCGTTCGGAGATATCGGTGAAAAGCACCGCGACCTGTCGGGCTTCGGGATCGCCGACGCGGAAGGCGTGGACGTCGAACCACCGTCCCATCTGTTCCGAGCCATGATCGAACCGCGCGGGTTGGCCGGTCGTCGCCACGCGGCCATAGGTCTCGAACCAGAAGGCTTCGAGATCGGGGACCAGTTCACTCGCGGTCCTGCCGACCGGATCGACCAGCCCGGTCTGGCTCTCGAACCGCGGATTGACCTCGATAAAGCGGTAATCGACGGGGCGTTCGCCGTCGAACAGCAGGTCTATGATGCAGAAACCGGCGTCGATCGCGTCGACCAAGGCGCGGTATCGGTCCTCGCTCGCATGCGACGAAACAGGGGTATCGGTAGTCGGGGCCGTCGGTCGCTGCATCGTATCTCAGGGGTCGGAGGACGCGACCTCATGAACCAAGGCCTGCGGCCTAACGCGCCAATTGAAAAACCGATCCCGGTTGGGCCGCTGGTCAAGCTCCCCGGGTGCGTGCCGCGGCCACCGGCAGCAGCCGCGCGAGTCGATCCGCCCACGCCGCGCATCCTTCCGTCGAGCCCAACAGATCCTGCCGGATCTCGATCTCGGCATAGGGGCGGGCGGGGTAGGCGTGGCGCGGAATGGTGTAGTCGATCTGGTCCATGCGGTAAGGTTCGTTGTCCCCAACGGTCAGGTCGGCCTCCTCGCGCAGGACGTCGAGCAGAGCGTGCGCAAATCCGGTATCGCCGCCATCATGCAGGATACCGATCTGCCACGGCCGGTCGACGCCGCGCATCGACGGCGTGAAACTGTGCAGTGCGACAAGTGTCGTCGTGATCCCCAGCGCATCGCGGCGCGCAAGTTCGGCCGCGATCGCCGCCTGATAAGGCTCGTGGATCTGAGCGAACCGCACCGCGACGTCGGCGTCCGACAGCGCCTGGTTGCCGGGCACCATGGTCCCGTCGCTGACGGCGGCGATCGCATCGGGCTGCTCTGCGCTCCGGTTGCAGTCGATCACCAGCCGCGAATAGGTCTGGCGGAGGAAGACCGCGTCCAGCCGCTCGGCCAACAGCAGGCCAAGCTCGGCGATGCCGATGTCCCAACCGATGTGCCGCGAGAGTTCGGCATCGCTCAATCCCAACAGGCCGAGCGCCGCCGGCACGGCTTTCCCCGCGTGATCGCCGATCAGCAGGAACGATGACGCGCCTTCGGGGTTGACCAATGTGACCGGTGCGGCATCTTCGGTCCCAAGCAGCGATTGGCTGATAGCGGTCTTCATGCGACACGGATCCTCGATGCCATCTCTAACTCTCTCTCATGTAACCCGATACTCCTACCGCCATCCGGTAGCGTTTGGCGAGCATCGGATCATGGTTCGCCCGCGCGAGAGTTTCGACCAGCATCTGATCGATGCGCAGCTGACGATCAGTCCAGAGCCTTCGGACGTCCGCTGGCTACAGGACGTGTTCGGCAATTCGGTCGCGATCGCGACGTTCGACAAGCGCGCGAAGGAGCTCGTCTTCGACAGCCGCGTGCAGTTGCTGCACACGCCGGCCGAACTGCAGAACGTCGATATCGAGCGGTATGCGCGGCTCTATCCGTTCACCTATTCGTCGGAAGAAATGCCCGACCTGCTTCGGTCGATCGAGCGCCAGCATCACGATCCGCTTCGCCAGATAGACAGCTGGGCACGGCGCTTCGTGCGGACCGACGGGCCGACCGATACGCTGGCGATGCTGTCGGACATGACCGCGACGATCCGGCGTGAGTTCACCTATGTCCCGCGACCGGAAAAGGGCACGCAGTCGCCGATCGAGACGCTCGCGACGCGCAAGGGGACGTGTCGCGATTACGCCGTGCTGATGATCGAGGCGGTCCGCGCGCTCGGCTTCGCGGCGCGGTTCATCTCGGGCTATGTCTACAATCCCAGCGCGCGCGAGCAACGGACCGGCGGCGGCAACACGCATGCCTGGGTCCGCGTGTACCTGCCGGGATCGGGCTGGGTCGAGTTCGATCCGACCAATGGCATCGTCGGCAACCGCGGGCTCGTCCGTGTCGCGGTCGCGCGCGATATCTACCAGGCCGTGCCGATCTCCGGCACCTGGAGCGGCTTTCCCGGCAGCTTCCTCGACATGACCGTGTCGGTGGACATCACGCTCGATGATGCCGACGCTGCGGGGCAACACTCGGCACAAACTTTAAAACAGGCGTGAAAAGGGGCTCTTCCATGCTGATCCGGACTGGCTACGACATAGTTTTCGAGACCGAGGTCGCGACGCCGATGATGGCGATGCTGAGCCTGCACCCGTCCCGCAACAAGGATCTCGTGACGCCGCACCGGATCGTCGCGACCCCCGACGTGCCGACCTACGATTACCTCGACGCGTTCGGAAACGTCTGCACGCGCGTCACGGTGCCGAAGGGCGGCCTGACGCTGTCGTGCGACTTCACGATCGAAGACAGCGGCGAGCCCGATCCGATCACGCCGGACGCCGTCCAGCACGCAGTCGAGGATCTGCCCGATGATGTCCTGATCTACCTGCTCGGCAGCCGCTATTGCGAGACCGACCGGCTGACCGAGACCGCCTGGTCGCTGTTCGGGCACGTCCCGGCCGGCTGGCAGCGGGTTCAGGCGATCGTCGACTTCGTCCATGATCATGTCGAGTTCGGCTATCACTATGCCCGCCCGACGAAGACCGCGTGGGACGTGCATCAGGAGCGCCAGGGCGTGTGTCGCGACTTCGCCCACCTAGCGATCACGCTGTGCCGGTGCATGAACATCCCCGCGCGCTATTGCACCGGGTATCTCGGCGATATCGGCATCCCGCCGGTCGACGCGCCGATGGATTTCTCGGCATGGTTCGACGTGTATCTGGGCGGGACGTGGCACACCTTCGACGCGCGCCACAACCGGCCGCGGATCGGTCGCATCCTGATGGCGCGGGGGCGCGATGCGACCGACACCGCGTTGACGACGACATTCGGTCGGGCGCAGCTGGTCAGGTTCGACGTGCATACCGACGAAGTCTTTGCCGACGACCAGCCGGGCGGGTAAAAGCGCAGCCGAAGCGGCGGCCGCGAAAACTTAATCCTTGTGAGTAAGGTCGCGTTCGGCCTAACGGCACCGATCCTCAAACTTATGCTGCGATGCACAACATGACTTCGACCCCAGACACCTCCGCGCCGAACAACGCGAACGCGCTGCTTCTCCAGGCGATCGCGTTGCGCAAGTGCATCACCGCGACCTACAACCGGATGGTTTGCACGCTTGCGCCGCACATCCTTTACACCAAGCATGACGATGTGTTCGTCGATGCGGTGACGCTCGAGCGCGACGGCCAGCTGCCCAAGGAGATCAAGCTCGGGACGTTCAAGCTCGCCGGGCTGAAGGACATCGCGGTGACCGATCGCCCGTTCATACCCGACGCGATCTTCAACCCTGGCGATATCAAGTACGACCGCGTCACGCTGTTCGTCGTGGATCGCAGCTGACCCTAAAATCCTCCCCCGCCAGGGGGAGGTGTCGCCGAAGGTGACGGAGGGGGAGGGCACGGAACCAGCGTTTTCCTTACCTCCCCCTCCGTCTGGCAACAGCCAGCCACCTCCCCCTGGCGGGGGAGGATCAGATAGCCCTCAAACCGCGGGCGGCAACCATGCGGTTTCGATCTCGCCGTAGCGATCTGTAAACCCGGTCGCTTCGACCAGTGCCGCTTCGTCGACGATCCGAACCCGCCGCCCGTTCCGCTCGATCACGCCCGCCTTCTCCAGCGCACGGATCGTTCGGTTCACGTGAACCTTGGTCAGCCCGAGCGCATCGCCGATATCGGTCTGCGTCAGCGGCAGGTCGAAGGAATCGACGATCCCGCCCGCCGTCACGCGCAGCCGCGCCATGATGTCGAGCAGCAGCGTCGACAGCCGCTCGCTCGCCCCCATCCGCCCGATCGTCGTCAGCCGGTCGCTCATCGCGACGTTCTCGGCCGCGGCGATCGCGTAGAGAAGCCCGGCGATCCGCGGTTGTGCACGGAACAGCAGCCCGAGTTCGGTCTTCGGCAAATCGATCACAATGCAGTCCGAGATCGCGGTCAGCGTCGCCGCTGCCTGCGACCACGCCATGCTCGACGTGCCGATCAGGTCGCCCGCATAGTGGAAGCGCAGGATCTGACGCCCGCCGGTGACCAGCTTGGTCGACGAGTGCAGCCACCCCTGTCGCACGACATACAGCGCGTGACTTTCGCCACCTTCCGCGACCAGCACGTCACCCGCACGCAACCGCCGCTCGCCGCGTTCGGCGTGCAGGATTGCCTCGCGTTCGGCGTCGGTGAGATCGAGATGCCGCCCCAGTCGTGCGATCAAACCGCTCAGTTGCATGCTTTACCCTTTTCCTTGCGCGCGGCTATTGCCGTCCCGCCGCCAATCGATCGCACCGCGCGTCGTGGATCGCGCGATCCTTTGTAAGTCTATCGATGACGATGCAATGCCGTCATTGCGATCGTCCTAACGCGCTTTCCACCAGTGGCGCAACGCGGGCGGTGATCCGGTCGACGCCGGTCCGGTTGGGATGAACGTGATCCGCCTGCATCAGTGCGGTGTTGCCTATGACGCCGTCGAGTATGAACGGGTATAGCGTCGCATGATAGGATCTGGCCAGATCGGTCCATATGCCATTGAACTGAGCCGAATACTTTGGACCCAGATTGGGTGGTGCCATCATCCCGGTCAGCATCACCGGGATGCCGCGACGCTTCGCCTCGTCCATCATCGCCGTCATGTTGGCGCGCGTCTCGGCCGGCGAAATCTGGCGAAGAACATCGTTGCCGCCCAAGCCCAGCAGGATGAGGTCTGGTTTGCGCTTCATGTTGTCGAGCGCGAACGCGAACCGCTGCCGTCCCGCTGCACTGGTATCGCCCGAGACGCCGGCATTGACGATCGTCGCGTTGATCCCGTCCTTGCGCAATCGTTTCTGCAAGGCATCGGGCAGGCTCTGGCCGCGGTCGAGGCCGTAGCCGGCATACAGGCTGTCCCCGAAGGCTAGGATCAGGCGCTCGGGACCCTGCGGGGCTGGGGTCGCAACAACCGGCGCGACCACGTTCGTTGCGGGCGGCGGGGCAGGGACTTCGGGTGTCCGATCACAGCCGGCCAGCAACCCCGCTTGGAGAAGCGCCAGTCCGCCCCCATAAAGAGGCCAGAATCGCATCTGTTTCTCCAAGATATTGGTCTCCATGTCCGAACCTGCTTCCGCCGATATGGTGATCTCGGCGCGCGATGTCACGCTGACACTCGGCGCCTCGACCGCCGCGACGACGATCCTCAAGGGCATCGATCTCGACATCGCGCAGGGCACCAGCGTAGCGCTGCTCGGGCCATCCGGGTCGGGCAAGTCGTCGCTGATGGCGGTACTGTCCGGCTTGGAGCGGGCGACTAGCGGTCGGGTTCAGGTGGCGGGCCTCGATTTCGGCACACTCGACGAGGATGCCCTCGCGCGCGCGCGTCGCGGACGAATCGGCATCGTCCTTCAGGCCTTCCACCTTCTCCCGACGATGACTGCGCTCGAGAACGTCGCCGTGCCGATGGAACTGGCCGGGATGACCGACGCATTCGAGCGCGCGGAGGTGGAACTCGCCGCAGTCGGCCTCTCGCACCGGATCGGCCATTATCCCACGCAGCTTTCCGGCGGCGAGCAGCAGCGTGTGGCGATCGCCCGCGCGCTAGGCCCGCGCCCGGCGCTGGTCTTCGGCGACGAACCGACCGGCAACCTCGACGCCGCGACCGGTGCATCGGTGATGGACCTGTTGTTCGACCGGCGCGCCGCGACCGGCGCTACGTTGATCATCATCACCCACGATCCCGTGCTCGCCGCGCGCTGCGATCGCATCGTCGAACTCGCCGACGGCCGGATCGCCGCGGATCGCTTGCGGTGAGCGAATGGCGGCTGGCGTGGCGGCTTGCCCGTCGCGAACTCGATCTTCGGTTTCGCGGGCTGCGGCTTCTGCTCGCCTGCCTGTTCCTCGGCGTCGGCGCGCTGGCCGCGATCGGCAGCCTGACGCAGTCGATCGATGGCGAGCTTGCGGCACGCGGCAGCGCAATCCTCGGTGGCGATGTCGAGTTTGGCACGTCGCAGCGTGCCGCTACGCCTGACGAACGGGCGGCGATGGCGCGGCTCGGCACGGTGTCCGAGACCGTACGGATGCAGGCGACCGCGATCCGGGGCACCAACAGCGTACCGGTCCAGCTCAAGGGCGTCGACGCGGTTTACCCGCTCTACGGGATGCTGACCGTACAGGGTGGATCGGTCGCGAAGGTCGATGATCCCAGGGTGATCTGGATCGTCCCGGCGTTGGCGCAGAGGCTCCGCGTCGGCCGCGGCGCGCACGTACGGCTCGGGATTGCCGACTTCACTGTCGCTGGCGTGATCGCGAACGAACCGGACCGGCTCGGCGAAGGCTTTACGCTCGGACCCGTCGCGATCGTCTCGATGGAGGGCATCGCGCGCACCGGTCTGGTTCAGCCCGGCAGCCTGTACGAAAGCAAATACAGGGTGCGCCTGTCGCCCGGCGCCTCGCCGACGACCGCGGTCGATCGGTTCAAGGCGGCATTCCCGACTGGCGGCTGGGAAACCAAGACGCGCGACCGCGCCGCGCCTGGGGCCGAACGCTTCGTCGATCGCATGGGGCAGTTCCTGCTGCTGGTGGGGCTGTCCGCGCTGGTCATCGCCGGGATCGGCGTCGGCAACGGTGTGTCCTCCTATCTCGCCGCCCGCCGGAGCAGCATCGCAGCCTTGAAGGTGCTCGGTGCGACGTCCGGCCTGATCGCGAAGATCTACCTTCTCGAAGTCGCGGTCGTGGCGGCGATGGGGATCGTGCTCGGGCTGATTGCGGGCGCTTTGACTGTCCCGCTCATCATCTGGCTCGCGGGCGACGTTCTCCCGGTCGCGCCACACTTCTCCCTTCAGTTCGCGCCGCTCGCGCTCGCCGCTGCCTACGGCATGCTGATCGCGCTCGCCTTTACCGCGCCTCCCTTGATCGAGGCGGGGAGCATTCCCGCGGCGGGCCTGTTGCGCGGCGTCTTCGGCAATCGCGCCGTGCCGTTGCGCCGGACCTTGCCGTGGGTCGTCGGTGCAGGCGCCGCGATCGTCGCACTCGCGCTGTCGACCGCGGACCAGCCCGGCCTCAGCGCAGGTTTCCTCGCGGCAGTGGCCGGCGTGTTGCTGGTGCTGGCGGGATTCGGCTGGGCCGTACGCCGGGTCGCCGCCGCGCTCCCCCGTTCGCGCAAGCCGTTGTTGCGGCTCGCCATCGCCGGACTCCACCGCCCCGGCGCGCGGACCGGCACATTGGTGGTGGCACTCGGGCTCGGCCTGACGCTGTTCGTCCTCCTCGCGGGCATCCGCACCAGTATCGACGCGAACATCGCGCTCACCGTACCCAAGCGCGCCCCGGCGCTGTTCGCATTGGACGTTCCCCCCGACCGCGAGGCGGAGTTCCGGCGGACCATCGAAGGCGTAGCGACCCACCCCGTCATCCGCACCGTGCCGGCGATGCGCGGTACGATCACCGGCTATGGAACGACGCGCGTTGCCGATCTCAAGACGCTGCCCGACGGCGCTTGGGCGTTGCGCGGCGAGCGCGGACTGACCTACGCCGCGAGCTTGCCCGAGGGCAGCGAACTGACTGCCGGTCGTTGGTGGCCGCGTGACTATAAGGGGCGGCCGCTGGTCTCGATCGACGAGCGACTGGCCAAGGTGCTCGACCTCAAGATCGGTGATCCGCTCACCTACACTCTACTCGGCGTCGAGCGGACCGCGCACATCGCGTCGTTCCGCCGGATCAGCTGGGATACGCTCGGCTTCAATTTCGTCATGGTGTTCTCGCCTAACGCGATCGAGGACGCGCCGCATAACCTCGCCGCGACGATCGAGCTCGCACCCGGGCAGGAAGCGCCCGTGATGCGCGCGTTGCTGCCGCGCTTTCCTTCCGTGTCGGTCATCGAGGTTCGCGGCGTGCTCGGCCAGGTCCGCGACATCGTCTCTCAGATGGCGACCGCGATCACCGCGGCAGCGTCGGTAGCGATCCTCGCCGGGATCGCCGTGCTGATCGGCGCGATCGCCGCGGCGCGAGAGGCGCGTACCTATGACGGCGTGATCCTGCGCACGCTCGGTGCAACCCGGCGGCAGGTGCTCGCGGTACAGGCCCTCGAATACGCGTTCCTCAGCATCGTGCTGTCGGTACTCGCGTTACTGCTCGGGCTCGGTGGCGCCTGGTATGTCGTCACGCAGCTCTTCAGTTTCGAATGGCGCCCGGATTACGCGACGGTGTTGGCGACGTTGCTGGGCGGGGCGGGGCTGACGATGGTGATCGGATTGATCGGTGCGTGGCCCATTCTCGGCGCGCGGCCGGCACAGGCGTTGCGACAACTCTGAGGGTCCGTTTGCGTCCGTGCGGCGTTGGGCCGCAATATACCGAAGGGGGCAAGACGCTGAGCACGCACGAAACACCATCCGAGCATCATGCCACCAGCCCCTGGTCGATGTCGGCGCGCGAATGGTGGAAAGTCCTGAAGCGCACCTGGGCCGAGGGGAACGACGACAATATCGGCCTGATCGCGGCGGCTACCGCATTCTACGGGTTCGCTGCGATCGTCCCGCTGCTCGCGTCGGTCGTGTTGATCTACGGTCTGGTCGCCGACACTGCGACGGTGGTCGCGAACATCCGCGCGCTGTTCAACGTCCTTCCCGAAGATGCGGCAAGGGTAATCGGCGACCAGCTCGCGACCGTCGTCAATACGTCGGAAGGCAAGAAGGGTTTCGGCCTCGTCATCGCGCTGGGCATCGCCTTGTACGGCGGCACGAAGGGGGCATCGTCGATCGTCACCGCGCTCAACATCGCCTATGAAGAGAAAGAAACCCGCGGGTTCATCGCGCTGAACCTGCTTGCCTTCGCGATCACCGGTGGTGCCGTGATGCTGGCCTTGGTCGCCGCCCTCTCGACCGCGGCGTTCGCGCTGCTCGATAGCCTGATACCCGGCGCGCCAGAGATCCTGCTCCTGGCGATCCGCCTCGTAAGTTACGGCGTGCTCGCTTCGCTGGGCGTTACGGCGGCGGCCTGCTTGTATCGGTTCGGTCCCAATCGTCACAAAGCCAAATGGGTGTGGCTGACCCCGGGATCGCTGGCAGCGACTGTCATCTGGCTCGGTGCGACAATAGGGTTCGGCGTCTACGTGTCGCGCTTCGGGAATTACGGTGCGACCTATGGATCGCTGAGCGCAGTTATCGTGCTGCTGACGTGGCTATGGCTGTCGGCCTACGTCTTCCTGCTCGGTGCGGAGCTGAATTCGGAACTCGAACACCAGACGACGAGCGATACGACGACCGGCGGGGCCACCCCGATGGGAACGCGAGGCGCGACCGTCGCTGACACGGTTGCAAAAGACGTTGACCCGAAGCCAACTGTGCAGGCTGCAGAGCCGGATAGAGCAGGGGTCTTGGCCGTAGCCCATTTGAGTGGCGTGCATGCAGGCTTGCCCGCGTCGCTTCTGGCGCTGGGCGGTCTGCGGTCGATCCGTCGTGGTTCGCCAGTCGCTGGCCTTGGCATGATCGCGATCAGCGCCGCGTTGGCACACAGGAAGCGTAACCCATCGAGCAAAGCAACGACGAAGGCGCGAGCGAAGGCCTGATGACATACGGGCAGTCGACCAAGCTGTTCTTCGATGGCGGATGCCGGCCAAACCCTGGCCCGATCGAATGTGCGGTCGTTCGCAAGGGCGTAACCCATTACCGCCACGATCTGGGTGACGGCAGCAACAGCGACGCCGAATGGCTGGCAGCTATCCATGCGCTGGAAGTCGCGGCCCAAAACGACGATCGCGATATAACGCTGCTCGGTGACTCCACATTGGTCGTCACGCAAGCCAACGGGACGGCGCGGTGCCGGTCGGTCGAGTTGGAAGCACACCGGGTGAAGTTCGCAGAACTCGCCGTCGGTTTCGACCGAGTCCGCATACGCCACGTCGGCCGAGCGCAGAACCTCGCCGGGATAGCGCTTGCCAAGCTGCATCCCCGCTGAGGCGAGTAGGGCCTTACCGGGCGTCACTGGGCGCCTCGCCGTTATTTTTCCAGAAACTGACCAAAAACTGTAAAATAGTGTTTGACGGGTTTGTTAGGTGGCCCTAGAGGGGTGTCACCGCAGCGAACGGCCACACGGTCTGGTTGGTGCGGTCGCAAA
>Ga0247809_1000079_pt1 | contig 57157 bp, 86 predicted proteins | sample UWRJL104311B1_FD_180951 | JGI IMG/M metagenome (GOLD analysis project Ga0247809, IMG submission 180951) | Plant litter microbial communities from Arlington Agricultural Research Station in Wisconsin, United States - UWRJ-L104-311B-1 | ecosystem: Environmental > Terrestrial > Plant litter >... | reverse complement strand
CACAAACAAAAATAAAATTATGTTAATCAAAACAATTGCAAAAGTAATAGCTAAAAAATTAGAGGACTGGCTCGAAACAATCACAGACGAAAACCTTAGAAAAGAGGTGCGGAAAAGCTTGCTTGTAAGCGGGGGGTCAATTACCTCTTTACTGCTAAATGAAAAGGTAAACGATTATGATGTTTACATTCAGGATATGGATGTCCTTATAAAATTGGCAAATTATTATTGCCCTGGGCAAGTGCTCGACGGACGCAAAAAACAGGAGTATCTTAGTCAAAGCCAAGACACGGTTTTTAATAATGATAACGAAACCGATAATTTGGCACAACAAAGGGTTAGATACCTTTCGTTAAAAGACAACCAGGTTAAACTAAATGTTGCCTCCGATGGTGTGCGTATGCAGCCCGCCGGTCCTGATGAAAAATATACCGTAGCTTTCTTATCTCAAAACGCTATTTCTCTAAATGACGATGTTCAAATCGTTTTACGCTTCAACGGCACCCCGCAGGAGATACACGAGACCTTTGACTTTATACATGCCACAAACTACTTTACTTTTGCTGACGGCCTTGTTACCAATGTTAAAGCCCTGGAGTGCGTTATAACTAAAGAGCTAAAGTATCAGGGCTCACACTATCCTCTTACCTCTATTATCCGTATGAAAAAATTTATACGACGTAACTGGAAAATAAACGCCGGGGAGATACTTAAAATAATGTTCCAAATTTCCGAGCTCGATTTAAAAGACGTTGTTGTCTTAGAGGAGCAACTTATTGGGGTTGACATTGCATATTTTTCCACCCTTATAGAAATAATCCGGGGCGTACCTCCTGAAAAACTTTGCTCGAGTTATCTAAACGAACTAATTGACAGAGTTTTTAATCAATATGACGACCCCGAAGAAAATGACTCAAACTATTAATGATATAGGAAATAAGGGCATAAATGTTTTGTCTTTGTTTGATGGTATAAGTTGCGCACGTGTTGCCCTTGAAAAAGCAGGAAAAAATGTAGTTAAATATTATGCCTCTGAAATAGAAAAGAAATCTATATTAATTGCTCAAAAAAATTATCCTGATACTATTCAGGTAGGTGATGTTATTCAATTACAGCATATAGATTGGGAAGATACATGGATTGATTTATTGGTTGCCGGCTCTCCTTGTCAAGGGTTTTCAATAGCAGGAAATCAATTAAATTTCGACCATCCTCAAAGCAAGTTGTTTTTTGAATTTGTTAGGATTTTAGAGGAGATTAAGGCAAAAAATCCAAATGTAAAATTTTTACTTGAAAACGTAAAAATGAAAAAAGAGTATCAAGATGTAATTTCAAAAATACTCGGCGTGCAACCTATAGAAGTCAATAGCGCATTAGTATCGGCTCAAAATAGAGTAAGGCTTTATTGGACAAATATAGAGGGCTTCGTTATGCCTAAAGATAAGGATATTGTTTTACTCGATATTTTACAGCACAATGTTGAGGATAAATATTATCATTCCGAGGCTGCTATAAACTATATGAATAGAGTTGTTAATGGTGGTCGAAATCATTGGGATTTTGCACATCATTCAGACACAAATAAAGCAAAGAGTGCTTGTATAACAGCTAATTTTAAAAAAGGGGTTCCTTATAATGTTTTAATACAAAGGTCAAAAGTAAACCAAATTAACCCCTATAGCGGATGCAGTACAAATCAACCTAAAATGCAGCATCGTATTTTTAGCGCTCATGGGAAAAGCACAGCATTAACAACTTTTTCAGGCCGTACAGCAATATACCCGGATAAAGATGATTTGATTAGGAAATTAACCCCTATAGAATGTGAAAGGCTTCAAACTTTGCCGGATAATTATACTTTTGGTGCCCCTGACACAAAAAGATATGAGGCCATTGGTAACGGTTGGAATGTAGATACAGTAGTTGAATTTTTTAAACATTTATAAAATGAAAGTACCGGAAATTTACAGAGTAAGGCACGGCGTTTTTGGAACGACTGCCAATGACGGCAACAACGGGGTCTTTGAAATCCCACATTACAAAATTGCAGGGTATATATTTTACCTGCTAATATCCGACGGGGAGGGTTGGGAGCACGTGAGCGTAACGGTTGGCCAAAAGGGTAAACCGGCTCACAGGTGTCCGACCTGGTTAGAAATGTGTTGGATAAAAGACCAATTTTGGAACAAAGACGAGGTTGTTGTACAATACCACCCCGCCCAGGAGGACTATGTGAGCAATCACGATTTTTGCCTCCATTTATGGAAACCCACAGATTTTAAAATGCTAACCCCGCCGACGTATCTTGTCGGCATACCTAACAAATTATAATTATGGAAAAAATTAATTTAAATTTTGAAGCCAAGACGGTTGAAATAAGCGGCGGCTACAACAATAAAATTTCCCTTGAGATAACTGATATAGACCCGTCGGATATTTTAGCGAAATTCACCACCACTCAAATTGCCGAGCATTTTGAAACTCAAGAGATTGTTGACGCCCTGGATGACGAGAAGCTTGCCGAGGCAATCGGTTCCGACTGGGTTACCGGTATTTTTGAGGCAAAAGATTTATTAAAGCACATGGATGAGGCCGAGGTTTTAAATTACTATAGTATTGCCACCTTAGTTGCACACGGCGGTATAGGGCGTTTACTTGACCACATTGGTATTGAAGCCGTTACCGAGCACTTTGGGCTTATAACCGGTGATACAGAAACCACTGAATAAAATGGAGCAAAAACTCACATTAGAGCAAGCCTCTAAAATATTCGAGAAAGAATATGGTCCGGACCGATGGCCGAAAGTTCAAAACTATATCACTGACTTGGGAGGTTGGTGCATTGGTATGTATAGCCTGAAGCACCCAAAAGACCAGGTTAAAAAATTGGAGAGTGGGCACCGTGTATGGCGCCCGTGGTCTCTCAGAGGTTTGGAAATAAATAACGGATGGACACGCATAAACTCCATTGAAGAGATACAAGAGTATGCTGACACCGATGCCAGGGCAATACATGTTTGCCATATAGACAATGCAACCTTTGATATTGTGGATGGCAAGCACCTTGTTAACTGGTTTGAAAAGGGGTGGATAACTCACTATGTAAAACCAATTTGCCGGCCAATGCCGCTATACTGATTATGGCAACACAAAGCGGACTTAGGACTTGTGTGGAATTGTTCACCATATTGCTTGCCGAGGCCAAAGAGCGCGGTTTTGGCATTTACGGTATATGCAATTTTGTTGACCGGTTGGTTATCAATAGGGTCTTTACAGTTGCCGAGGGCATAAAGATAGTGAGCGCCTTGGCTATAAACCGGCCTAAGGATATACCGGAAAACCAACATTACTATTGGCCGACCGGCTCAGATTATACCCAGGTTCGTATTGAGTTTATTGATAAGCTGCTATATGCTTACACAAATCACTGGAAAGAAATCGAGGCCGAAATAAAAGATAAGGTTAAGGATATTTTGAGGTAAGAATTAAATAATATCAAATTAGCTAACCACGGGCGGTTAACGCCGCCCTTTAAAAATAATGAGTATGGCAGATATATTACCGGATGGTAGTTTTCAGGGTTATAGTAATACATGTAAAAAATGTGGGAAAACTATAAAAGTTAATTTTCAAGGCGATGAAATAGAGTTTCACGAATGTTTAACCCAATCAGGCGAAAGCCTTTAAAGAAAAACTATGGCAAGATATGTAGCGGATATAACCGTAAACGAGGAGGCTTATGATACATGGTTGGAGCCTTATATCGGTTGGACTTTTAAAGCGACAAGAGTTACACGTAAAAATGTTTTTTGGTTAATGGAAATTGGAGACAGGCATTTTAGGCGTGAAAAAAAAGAACCGATTTATTTTGATATAACTCAATCAACCGAAACAAGATAACAGTATGAATAAAGCACTTGCAAATTGGATTTTTTACGAGGATGGTAGTACTTATTATTGCTTTCCTTGTGTTGAGAAAAGAATGGCAGAAATAAACGAAAATAGAGAGTTTTCCGAGGAGATTGGTTTTGAGGACGGCAACGAATGCGGATATTTTCAAGATTATGCAAATGAGGATTATGAGGTTACCTGTTGTAAATGCGGTGCCCCTCTCTTTTCAAATATAGATTGTTAAACTTAAAGCCTCTGTAACCAGGGGCTTTTTGCTATTATAAAAGTATGTTAATTATTATTTACCTTTGCTATAAGGAAAATTTATATAACTATGGAAAACGATAAAAACAAACGCACCCAGGACGAAACGAAATTTAAGCCGGGAAATAGATTTTGGGAGGCAAGGACAAAGCACGGCATCGATAAAATGTTTAAGACGCCAAAGATACTCAAGGACGCGGTTATCGAGTATTTTGTGTGGGTGCAAGATAACCCGCTCCCATCGGCCGCCGTACATGACGGCAAGGTCATAATGGTACCCAAAATGCAAGCTATGACTATGAAAGGCCTTTGTATATTTTTAGGGGTAAACAACCGCTACTTTGGTCAGTTCAAAGCCAGGGTTGAGGAGGCCTTACTTGCTGACCCAAAGGGCGAGGTCGACCAAAAAAAGTTTAAACTCAATACCGAATTTGCTACAGTCATAACATGGGTAGAGGACTGTATATTTACCCAAAAGTTTACGGGAGCCGCTGCCGGCCTCTTAAACGGCAACCTCATAAGCCAGGAGCTAGGAATGAGGGGCAAGATAGAAGTCAATCACAAAAACAACGGCGGCAAGTTCGAGCCGGTGCAAAACAACGTTATTATACGTATGCCTCACAACAACCGGCCGCTCGTCAACATGGGCAAGCAAGCCGACGATAGCGGGCCAGGAACCGACCAAAATCAAAGCCAACCTTAGTGTTGGCTTTTTTTTAAGGCTTATAAATAATAATTTTATCTATTTAAGTATAAATATTTATACTTAAATATTTGTGAGTATTGTATTTTATACTATCTTTGGTCTATAATTAAAAAAATAAAAATTATGGCCACTATTTTAATAGATAACGAGTTTGAATGCAGTATTGAAAGTTTTATAGCCGAGAATACTTGCGAGGGCGTCGAGCCTTTGACTGAAACCGAAATGTTGGAACTTAAAAATTTAAATGTTGGGGATAGTTTTTACATCGGAATTTCAGAAATAAAAAGACTGAAATAATAATATGAGCTTTTACAATAAATAAAATTTATGAAAACACAAATATCACACTTGAGAAGCGGCGCGGTAACCCAGGCTTTAAACAAAGAGGTCGATTACTCTATCTTACCCAGGTCAACCGCCCACGATGCCCACGCCGGGAGCGCGGTGTCCGATGTGTCAAAAGTTTGGAAAGAAGTTATAACGGAAAACCCCTGGCAGTTAAGAATAACTCTAAACGGTAAAGAGTTCACCTTAAAATCAAATTGGTCCGGTAAATTGAAAGCTGTGTATTACTATGCAGATATTTCCTATGCCGAAATTAAAGAGCTGTTTGATTTGGATTTACCATTTTCAGGAACCGCACGAATATTGGTAGAGCACGCCAATATTATTAATATAGCAAATTCAAATTACTCAACTCTGTTTTATATTTGCCCATCGTTTATAAATATACTTGAATAAAAATAGGGGTATTTTGTTCAAGTGAGCCAGGCCGAAACGCCTGGCTTTTTTATTGGGTATAAAATATTATACTTTTTATTTGTGAGTATAAAATATTATACTTAATTTTGAGGTATAATAATAAAGCGAAAAACATTATGTCAGCATTACAAGTACAAAAGGAAATGAACAAAAGATTTGCAGCCCCTAAGCCAAACCACAAAAAAGTATACGAGCTATTTAACCAAATGAATGAGCTTAGGGAAATCGAGGGGCTACCTTTCTTTACAATGCCAGGCCTACAAGCCAGGTTTAACGATACAAGGAAATCACATTAATAACCAGGGCGCTCCCGGGCGCCCATTTAAAAAATCATTATGAACTTACAAAAGACTTTTGAGGCCATGCTCGGCCGACCGGTTACAATCGAGGAGGCAAGAGAATTGGCAGACACGCAATTCGGAACGCTATCAGCTTATTTAAGACAAACTTATCGAGCCTACTATCCTGAATTTTCAGAGAGACGGGCAAATCTTAGAGCCGAATGGAATGAGCTGAATAAAAAAACGCCTACCGACTGGGAGGATTATTTGCTCGAGGCCGAAAAGAACGCCCACGTTGAAGCTCTTAAAAATAAGTAGTAACCCAGGGGGCGAGACCCGCCCCCTCTTTTAAATTTAAATTATGAATTTAGCAAAAGCAAACGGTTTTATTGCTGTGAGAGTATTCGACCGACAAGGATATACTTACGTAAATTATAATTTTATACAAGAGCTACACCAGGACGCCGGCACAACAAAAATTATATTTCATGGTGAGGAGTTTTTACAAGTGCAAGATACTCCGAGCGAAATAATCAATCTGATAAACGACAATCAAAAAAATGTTTAGATATGCCAAGACAATTTAAAAACAAAATACGGCTTTACTTTGAAGTAATTGGCCATGATATACCGATAACACTTGCCCAGGCAATACATAGGCATTGTTCTTATGATACTATTATCCCCGATGTATACGGCAATAAAGAGGAGTATCGAGGTGGCAATTTTGATTTTCCTGTTACGATAAGGGAACGCCAAAGAATAGGTTTAGAGTTTGCTAATTTTAGAACATTAATATCGTTTATGCAAGACCCTTATGTTATTGCCAGTCTTGTATTAATCGACGAAAGCCCATTTTAATATGGAAAAGCATAATAGAAAGCATAACGAGCCGGAGATACCCCGCCGGCATTTTTGGCGGGCCATGGGCTGCATAGCGGCGCCCTGGGTGATAGTAGCAATAATATTTATAATCAAACATTTTATAAAATGAAAGTAGAAATTAACATTGACCTTTTTAAGCTAATAGGATTTGGAATAATGATTTTATTGCTTATAGTAGTTTGTTTAATCGGTACTAAAAAAGAAAAAAAATAATGTACACACTAAAAAATTGGAAAGCATACCTTAATCGCTTTCGCCTTACCAACAAAGACGTTGCTCTTGAGTTCAACATGAGCCCGCAAAACGTAAAACAAGAGACCTCTCCCAAACGCGTCGAGGCAAAAGGGTTGCCGGTATGGGCACACGCGGCTCTTGTAACGTGGTACCGCCTGGAGCCCATAGAGGCGCTCCAGGCTATGCACGACCAAGAGGAGGCACAAGAGACTAACTTTGAGAAAGCAATCCGGGAGACGGCCGAAAACGAGCCCGCTCCCCTTGAAAAACTAATTGAGGGCGTTTACGGTTGCGGTTGCTCTGTTGCCGGCGGGCTATTTCGCCGCAACAAAGAATGTAAGGTCAAAAAGGAAAGCCATAAATTTCAAAACTAACCATGAGAAAAGAAGCTTTTGACAGAATAACGGCCGAGCTCGAGCAAGGATATTATTGGATATTGACCGATTACGGCAGTTGGATAATTGCCGAGTGGGTGCCACGGGTGCAAATACCAGGTGAGCCATACAGCCCAGGCGGTTTTTATTCTCATACAGTCGGCAACGGCTTTGTAAGTGTACGCCAAGAGGATGTTTATATGATACAACCCCAAAGACTTAAAAGCCCAAATGAAAAATTATAAATTTAAAATACCGATTTATTACGATACGCTTTGCGTTATAAAAACAAACAACCTTAAAAAGGTTGCTAAAAAATTTGGGATGCACTTCAAACCGTGCGCTGCATTTGTTTTTAAAATTCAGAAAAAAAGTGGTAGAACTATTTATTACGCTGCCTTTGATTATACCAATCCTCATGTAATTGCACATGAGACCGTACATTTAGTAAATTTGATTTTCAAAGATAGAGGTGTGTATCTCGATTTAGAAAATGACGAGCCACAAGCATATCTTACCGGTTGGGTGTTTAATAAAATATTCACAAGTTTAAAAAAATGATAGCTAAAGACATACAAAACGCCCTCGATAAATATTACGCCACCGGTGCCCGCTACATAGTGCCCAACGTTTACTTTTTTGGCGCCGGTTACTGTGAGACTGACTTACTCGTTGTTAAAGAGCCCAATGGCTTTATTTATGACATAGAGGTAAAGATTAGCCGGCAAGACTTCAAAGCTGATTTCAATAAGAGCGACAAGCACCAAATACTCGAGCATGGCACCAGGTCGTACCAATATCCGACTTATGAGCGGCAAGACGGGCAAACTCAAATGTTTGAAGCCGGGACGCCTCGCCCTGTTAGCGGCCGGCCCAACCGTTTCTTTTTTGCGGTGCCGGAGCTGCTTATCTCCCGGAGCGAGGTGCCGGCGTATGCGGGGCTTTTGTATGTGTCAGAAAGTGGAAAGGTTACCAAAGTAAAAGAGGCGCCGGTGTTGCATAAAAACGTCATACCGGTCGAGACGGTACTTTGCCGTAAATTTTATTTCTCTTTCCGAGAGCTAAGAGACTATAAAGAAAATTCGGGGGTAAATACCCTTAAAAATAAAATCAATCGGTTAGACCGGGAAAACAATGAGCTCCAAAGCCGATTATTAGAAAAGGCCAACGACATTTTTTTATTGCAGGTAACTAACAGGAAATTAACACAAGATTTATATGAGGCTAACCAAAAACTTATCATAAACGGAATTTTATAAAAATATTTTTTATGAAAGAAATTGTTTTTAGACCATTACGCAGAATAAAAAAAACAGGTAAAATAACGGTTGCCTCCTATAGCCAATGGAGAAAAATAAAAAGTTTAGATTGCAGAGAATTTAAATTGATTATAGATACTGATTATAAAAAGTTTTATAACAAAGACTTTGTATATAACCACAAAGGAGAAGAGTTGTTTTTTAAAAACTTTAATCCTAACGATATTGTAGGACTCAACAAAAATAATTTTGAATTTCCTAAAATGTGGAAAAATGATTTTATGTTTTCAGCAAGTGGACTGGACGTTGATGGGGTTCCTACATTTTCAAACGGAACAATAAATAATCTATATTCAAACGAAAAACTAAATGAATATAGCTTATTAACTGTAGAAGTTGTTGTTTTTTGGTTTGGATGGTTTATATATCAATTAAAAAATAATGAATTAATTTTTAAATAATCCCTAAATAATAATTTATGAAAAATGGTAAACCACAAGTAAAAAAGTATGACCCTATCTATTTAGGGCAAACCGGACAAAGCCGAGCCGAGCGTCGTGCGGCCGAGAGAGCTACAAAGCCTAAACATAAAAAAAAGTAATGGCAATTTTTAGCTTTGAGGACAAAGAGGAGATTGAAAAACACGCATTAAAGCGTATTTATGCAATTCCTGAATTAATGCGTTTTTTGGCTGAGCAAGCGGGAAAGGGCGCTACTCATGTAGAGATAGATTTGAGCCGAGAGCCAATTTATGCTTATGACTGGATAACTTCGTTTAGGGAACTATCAAAAAGCGAGGTAACGGGTAAAAAATTAAGAAAGCTTTTAAAGGAAATTGAAGAACTTAAAAAAAAGTAAAAAATGAAAAAATCTATTTTATTAATTTTCGCCCTGGTGGCGTTATCTTGCTCGAGTGAGGATGTAATACCGCTCAATGACTGTGAGGGCACACAAGCCGAAATTAACGCCTATTATGATGGGCAAATCAATTGGGTTGTTGAAAACAGCTCACCGGTTGACAACCGAAAAATTGAATTACTTAACCAGGAGCGGGCCAACCGCCTTGAAAACGCTTGCGACTAATGAATATTTATAAATTTAAATTAGCGGTATCCGGTGTAAATACCTCGCTACAATTAAGTAGCAACTCAAAAATATTGCATGTAGCTACGCAAATGGGTATACCCCATGTTTGGGTATTGACTGACCCTAACGAGCCTCAAATCGAGGTTATAATTAACTGTTACGGTACCGGTGAAAAAGTAACGGATTATAGTAAGTATATTGGCACCTTAGAGGTAGGTGCTGGTTATATATTTCATTATTTTGAAAACACTTTATAAAACATTTTACTATGGAATTTAAATTTAAAGGCATTGTTGATTTAACTATGTATCATAAAATAGGGGACAATAAATCAAAGCATGTAAAAACAGATTTTAATTTAGAGGTTTCAAAAAACCTAGATAAGTCTAAATATTTAAATAATGGGTTACCTACCGTTGCAGGTACTAAAGCATTAACCTCTGCTTTTGTTCAAGGACTTGTTGGTAACATACATCAAGCTCACCAAAATGGTTATTGGGATAGTGCTGAACATCTTAGATACATTATATCTGAATTAGAAAGAGGCTTTATTCAGGTTTCACATGTTAGTAAAGGAGAATTTGATTAAAAGTCTAAAATACTTTATATTTGCCCTGCATTATTTTGAAAACACTTTATAAAATATGGAGGTTCCATTATACCAAGAGGGAGATTTGTTATTTGTTGATGTAACAATTAACAAAGTAAAAGGCTGTTTTCTTATTGATACGGGTTGCGAGGTTTCGGTTATTGGAGAAAAAAGCATCGGTTTTTTTAGAGTAGATACTATTGACGGATTAACACACGTTTCTCAATCAGCAAGTAATACTATCATAATGAAAGAAACAAAGCCAATACAACTAAATTTTGGAGGCGTATTTATAGAAACTTCTGTTAGATGTATCTGTATTAATGCTATAAATGAAACGTTATTGCAAAGAGGTATTTCCGGTATAGATGGCCTTATTGGTTGTGATATTTTGGAATATTTTGGGGCTGTGATAAATTTTGGTAGTTTGACAATGCATTTAATAAAACCATAGTGTATATTTGCCCTGCATTCAATCCAATATACCCGTGTATTCATCTTAAAAGCCTCTTATGTCACTAAGAGGCTTTTTTTATTACTTTTGTGACTTAACATTTTAAAAACATAAGTATGAAAACGCTTTTAGCAAAATTTAAAGTTGGCTCGACTGTCAACTATGGAAACAACAACGTTGAGGCTAATTTATCAGCTGTAACGGGAGATAGCGAGGAAAACAAGACTTTCAGCAAGTACACGCCAAACGCCTCGGTTAAAATACACATTACCAACCCTGATGCCCTCGATTTTTTTGAGCCTGGAGAGGAGTATGTGTTTGAAATCAAAAAGGCAGAAAAGAAAGTATAAAATATTATATTGATTGTTTTTTTGTTCTATTCATAATTCGTTTTTTAGCTTTATACCCCGTTGCTACCACAACGGGGTATTTTTTTGTTACAACTTTGTTAACTTTGCTCAAAAGGATTACCAATGTTATACGAGCAAGAGCAAGAGATAATTGAGCCACAAGAGGGCTATCAAACTAATGTACTTTCGTCGGAGGCCGATATTGTTATCAGCGGCGCCGCGGCCGGCGTTGGCAAAACCTTTGCCCTATTGCTCGAGTTCTTACGTAACACAAATATCCCAAATTTCGGCGGTGTTATCTTTCGACGTACATCCCCGCAAATACGAGCCGAGGGCGGTCTTTGGGATGCCTCAATGAAAATTTATAATAAAGTCTCCGGTGCCATACCCACACAATCCCGGCTCGAGTGGAATTTTGGCAATAACGTAAGCCTAAAATTCTCACACCTGGAATATGAGCAAAACGTGCATGACTGGCAAGGATCGGAGATTGCTCTCATAGGATTTGACGAGCTCACGCACTTCTCTAAATTCATGTTTTTTTACCTTATGACGCGTAACCGTTCAACATGCGGGGTTAAGCCTTATATACGCGCAACATGCAACCCTGACCCGGATAGTTGGGTTAGGCAATTTATCGATTGGTGGATTGGGCCGGATGGTTTCCCAATACCGGAGAGAGAGGGTGTGATACGTTATTTTATGGTTGATAACAATAATTATATCATGGGCGCCACCCCTCAAGAGGTTATTGAGAAAGGTTGGCACGTATTGCAGCCCATAGTTGAGCAATCAGGTATCGACCCGGTACACTTTATTAAATCGCTGACATTTATATCAGGAAATATTTACCAAAACAAAAAGCTTTTAGAGGTTGACCCTGGCTACCTGGGCAACCTTAACGCCCAGGACGAGGAAACCAAGGCCCGATTGTTGGGAGGTAACTGGAATGTTAAGACCTCTTTACAAGATATATATGATTTTCATAAATTTGCTGATATATTTACTAACGAACACGTTCTTAAAAACATACAGGCGGCAAAGGCCAGGCTCGCAAAGAGGTTGCCCACGCCGGAGGAGCGTAAGCAACGGGACGCCGACGAAAAGCTTGTAAAGCGCTGCATTACCGCCGACATTGCGCTAAAAGGTTCCGATAAGCTTTTTGCTTTCGCCTGGGAGGGTAAAATGTGTATTGGCTTTGTAGTATATCCCAGGTCAAACGGTAAACAGGTTATTGGGGCAATAAAAGGCCTGGCCATAAAGCACGATATACCAAACAGCTCAATAGTATTCGATAACGACGGCGTTGGCCAGTTTGTAGACGGCTTTATCGTGGGAGCGGTTGAATTTAACAACGGCTCGAGCCCAATAGGGAAAGCCAACTATAATCACTTAAAAAGCCAATGTTATTTTGAGAGCGGCAACTCGGTTGGCCGTGGTGAGTATTACATCCCGCCGCACATTGCTAAAATGCCATTTGACGATAAACAAACTCTTGAGGAACGTATGAAATACGAAAGAAAGGCCATTAAAAGAGACAAGCCGGACGAGGACGGCAAGCTCCAGGTCATTAAAAAATCAGAAATGAAAGCCTTTTTAGATAACCAAAGCCCGGACGTGCTCGATGCGTTTATGATGCGCGAGTTTGTTGAGCTTGGAATGCCACGACGACACGGCACAAGCGACGAGCAAGCGAGACAAATAAGATATTAAACAACAATTATATTATGGACGAAATAATTTTACAGCTGACAAGTGCGGAAAGCATTGACACCGCGATAAAGACCTTAACCTCCCAGGCCAAACCTCTCGAGGAGGTAACCAATAACCGAAAAGAGTACTCTGAAATTAAGAGGGATATTAGGCAAACACAAATTGCATTTACCCAAAGAGACAAGCCTCTCCCGGCGTTGGATGGTGAGCCCGCCGAGACTTTGGTTGGCATACGAATACCTTTTGCATTCCAAAAGAAAATTGTAAAGACGGCCACGGCCTTTGAGGTAGGGGAAAGCGTTACATTGACCCCTAACGCACCGGGAACTCTTGCCGACGAAATTTTTAGACTTTGGAAAATAAACAGGATGGATAACAAAATCCAAACCCTTGTTGAAACCGTTAAATCTGAAACGGAAAGCGCTATAAATTTTTACATCGATAAAATTGACCCAACGACCCAGTTTAACCGCGTCTTAGGCCCTAATAAAGTACAGGAGATAAAATGTACTGTCTTTACATCAAAAGGCGGCATAATGGCACCCTATTTCGACGAGTACGGGGATATGAAAGCTTTCACCTGGATGTATGTGCGTAAAATCGGAGATAAGGACGTTACTTTTACATGGGTTTTTACAGATACAACCGTTTACAGATATAGCAATGCAACGGGAAAAACTCAACCTATTGCGGCAACGGAAACTTTAAAGCCTATAGAGCCGCATGGCTTTACCAAAATTCCTATTGTCTATTTAAGCCAGGATAGGCCGGAGTGGTATGACGTGCAAGACATGATTGACCGGTACGAAACCTCTTTTAGTAAACTCGGCGCCTCTAATGATTATGACGGCCACCCTTATATGAAAATTTTTGGAGAGGTCAAAGCCATGCCAAAGCGCGGGGACGATGGTAAGCTATTTCGGTTCGATATGGTTGAGGACCCTAAAACCGGAGAGGTTACTCACGGGGATGCTGAATTTATGACAAGCGACACCGCCGGCGAAAGGGTTAAGCTCGAGCTCGAGAAACTGGAAAGCCTAATATATTCAATGACAAACACCCCTAAGTTATCACTTGACGACCTTAAAGGCCTGGGAGCGGTTTCCGGTGTCGCTATGAGGCTCATGTTTTTGGATGCCATTATAAAAGCTAAATTAAACGAGGGCTTTAACAGGACATTTGTCGAGCGTATTTTAAACGTTTTGATTTCGGGAATTGTAAATACAACGGTTGTAGCCTACAAGGCACAAGCCGAAAATTTACTTTTTGAGGTTGAGTTTAATTCGATATTACCTAACGATATTAAAGAGATTATTGATAACATGGTTGCGGCTAAGGGTGCCGGTTTAGTAAGCCAGGAAACCGCTGTTAATAAAATAGGCCTTACAGACGATACAGACGCCGAGCTTGCCAGGATTAAAAAAGACAAAGAGGAGGCCGCCGCACTCGCACCGGCTACCGAGCCCGGAACCGGAGACCAGGGCAATAAGCCGCCTACTCCTGCCAAGCTTGCTCCGGCCGCTGCTTAAAAAAAACATTATAAAAGTATTTGTTGTTATAATATAATTATTATATTTGTGCCTGTAACGCATTGACGTTACAGGCTTTTTTTATTAACGTGGAAAATTAATAATCACACAATATGGCTAATCGACATCATGGTCACAAAAAAACCGTTTTTTGTACCGTAAACGGCTGTAGTTATACTTCAAGGCAATGGGTAAGAGGGCCTATATTCTTAAAAATTACAAATAGAATTTCAAATCACTCAACTCTTTGCCCAAAACATAGAGTTAAATTATTATAAAATTATGTATACAATTGACGAGGATAATAAACCCTTATTTATTAGTTTTTCAGGGGGTGAAACTTCGGGGGATATGCTGATAAGGCTTTGCAATGAATATGCGGGAAAAAGAAAAATAATAGTTTTATTTGCCAATACTGGTCAAGAGGACGAAAGGACTTTAATTTTTGTAAAGCAAATAGAGGATTATTATAAAATACCTATAATTTGGATTGAGGCTATTATTAACATTGGTAAAGTAGTAAATGGTAAAAAACACATTTTTGATGCCTTGCAATGGATAAGAATTACGAGAAAGCTTAAAAAGAAAATTGGAGCCGAAAAAGCTCAAATCTATTTAAATAATTTACCTTATTTCAAAATTGGCCCAAGGCATAGGGTTGTTAATTTTGAAACCGCCTCGCGACATGGCCAACCATTTAGAGGGATAATTGCTAAGCACGGAATACCCAACAAACCAAATCCTCATTGCACTCGAGATTTAAAAACGAGGCCAATGGAGCATTATTTAAAAACAATAGGACTTTTTGATTATCATACAGCTATTGGTATCAGGTATGACGAGCCCGAACGTATTGGGTCAAAGTTTTATCCAATGTATAATTGGAAAATAACAAAGCAACACGTTAATCAATCCTGGGATTTAAGACCTTTCAGGTTAACGTTAAAAGGTTATGAGGGAAATTGTCGTTGGTGTTGGAAAAAAAGCCTTAGAAAGCATCTTACAATAGCGTCTAATACTCCTGATGCTTATGATTTTCCTATTGAAATGGAGAAAGAATATGGTTATTTTATTCCACAACATAGGATTGACGCAATGATGAAAAAAGGTGTTGAGATTTCTTTACCTATTACATTTTTTAGAGAAAACATTAGCGCCGTCGATATTTTAAAAAGGTCAAAGGGCTTTACTCAATTTGCAACTGACGACCGTATTAATATGGCAGTACAAGGAACACTTGACTTTGATGTTGTGGAAAAAATGAGGAGTTTGATAGAGAGGGGCGTTGAGCCTGGAGAAGCTGCAAAAATTGCTATTAAGCTCGATAGTGATATTGCAGATTTCGAGGAGTTTGATAGAGAGGATTTTGAATGTGGGCAAAATAGCTGTGAGCCTTTTAAATAATGGATAAAATAAAATATATCGACATACATGCCCTATTGCACGGGGATTTTCTCCGGGAGTTTAGCCCGTTTGAGAGATTTAAATTACTGCCTTTACACCACAACACGATTGAGCTGCTAAAATACCGAGGAGCGACCTCTTATGTGCATAAAATAGGCGGCATCCCTTACCAACGGTATCTTTTTTATATGCAAAACCCAATCGACGACGGTATTGTGCTAAGAATTTGTTACAACTAAAATTATATACTATGGACTTAAAAACAAAAAAAGAGGTATCGGCTTTATTTACCGATAATTTTATCGACCGTATCAATGAGGATGTTTACGCTAACAAGGTCGTTGAGGCAATGATGCACGGCGCCGCTCCTTATACTCTAATAGAGGATTTGGTTGGCGTTATCAATGACCAGGGTTTTAGAAATAAGGAGCTCCAAGAATTATATGAGAGAGTTTGTGAACGATTGGCGAAATTAAAAAAAGCTGATTTTATAGAGGTAAATGACCCTCAAGAAATCAACTAAGCCGGTCAGGTTCTACAATAAAGGAACCCTTTGCCACACCATAAAGGAGCTCCAGGCCGACGGCGAGACAATCATTGTTTATAAATGGTGGTCGAGACAAAAAAAAGCCTGGCAATATGAAGTTTTCCCCGAAAGGTTTTACAATCTGTATATCAAAATCGGGACGATTACCATAGGAGAGAAAAACCCTATTTTTAAAAAACAAAAAATAAATTTTAACCATTAATATTATTTACAATGAAAAACAATTTTTGTCTTACCGGTTCGGAATTACAGGCAACGGCTCGCCGTGCCAAGCGCAACTTTAAACGCACATTTGCTCGCTCGTACTCATACGGCGAAAACTTAACCACATTGTTTATTTTCTTTACCTTTCTTTTAGTCTTGACGCCGGCAAGCTTTATTTGGTTTGAGCCAATTACAGCATGGAGGACTATGGGCACTTTTTTATTTTTTGTCATTATCTCCGGTTTGTTTCAGCACTTCACAATATTACATTATCGGGCTCATGTAAAGCAGCTAAATGAGAGGTATCTTGAAACCATGAGAGAGCTCATGGCACATGATGCAATGTGTGATAGTAAAACTAAAAAGCACATTAAGAAAATCGATAATGAAAAAAATAGAGGGACTTTCGATTTAACGTTTCCTCCAAAATTTACAAAAGAGGACATCGAGAATATTCTTAAAAACAAGGGTAATTTTGATAATTTAGGTATAAAGGTAAAGCGCATAGATATTACGGCTCTTGTTAAAAAAATGGTTGAGCAAGGTGTCGATGCTCAAACGTCTGTATCTTTCATAAAAAGAGTATTAAGCAAAACCGATTTAAAACTCGAAACTCTCGACGAGATAATGAGAGACCTGGGCGTTATGCCGGTTTATGAAAACGAGGAGGCTTTAATTTCTTTTGCAAATGATAAGTCTGTATTAAATTTAAAGGCTCAAATGGAGGAGATTATAAACTTAGCCTCACATCGTTATCATGGCTCAAATGACGAGGCTCGAAAAATGCCGAATGTTTGGCAAGGATGGGATGCCGGAAAAGCTGAATTTTTGAAAGCTAAATTTGAAGCCGAAAATATTGATATAGACCATGCAGAGGAGCGTGTATGTATTATTTTAAACAATAGCCCCTTGAGCCTGGACGAAATACTTGAGCTTTCTACATATATAAGTTGCAAGGACATACTCGAGCACGAGGCTCTTATTATGGAGTTATCTTTTTCGCATGGTATTAGTAGACCCAAGGCAATTGCAAAGCTACTCGGTACACGAGGCAAGGTAAAATTGTTGGTTAGCCTCGAGGATTTAAAATAATTTGTATATTTGGCTTATCAAAAAGTCGCATAGTAAGGAGCCCGCCCCTGGTAACACAGAGAGGCGGGCTTTTTTGTGTCTTATTAACAACATATCAATTTTATTTATAGCTTTGCCCTAATTAACATTAATTTTTAAATACTTACGACATGAATGAGAAATTAAAAAAGGCACTCCAACTGGCACTTAAAAATAAAGGGCTAAACGAGGGACTTGCAGAAAAGTTTATTGTAGTTGAGAAAGAGGAGGATATTGAGGGGGCTATCAACGATTTTGTTGCCTTGCAACCTACAACCATCGACCTTAACAACCCGGAAATCGTTAAAGCCCTTGACCAGGCCAGGACACAAGCAGTTAAAACAAATACGGCTAACCTGGCTAAGAAATACGGCTTTGACCCAAACACACCGGAACCGCCGACACCGGCCACGCCTCCAACGCCACCGGCCGACGAAACTCCAAGAGAGAAAGCTCTTAGGGAAAAACTGGAGCTAATGGAGAAAAAGCTTGACACTTTTACAGTAGGCCAAACGACCGCACAAAAACAGGCGGCCGCAGCCGCGCTGCTAACCGGGTCAAAAGTGTTGCCGGACAATCTTAAAAAAGCGTGGTTATCCCGCTTTAACCTGGAGAGCGAAACGCCTTTCGAGGAGCAATTAAAAGCTTTCGAGGACGAGCATACCGAAACCGAGCAAAATCTTAAAAATAGCTTTGGTTATGCCGGTAAGCCGCAAACAGGTTTCTCAACTGATAAACCAAGTAACGACGAGCTCGACGCTGTTATAGGTATTTAATTTTAAAAATAGTATAAAATGAAAAGTTTTAAAAACATTCTAATTTTAGCCCTGATAAACACTACAAAACAGGAGCAAGTCGATACCTCAAACGATAGTATAATTATCGTTGATTGTATCGAGAAAATACCAGGAGGCAAAACAATTGACACGTCGGCCGTATTAAGTGGAGACGTCATTAGCTCCGGCCATGTTGTAATTGAGGAGACTGCTACAGGTCTTTGCAAAGCTCTTGGTGTGGATGTTAACGGCGCTTATGTCGCTTTACCGGCAAACCACACTTACAAGGGTATCGTGGTTGCTACCGTGCTAAAAGAAAAACCTTTTGTTGCTATCATGGTGCGCGGCTCTATGAACGACGAGGCGTTTAAAAACTCGACGGGATTGATAACCCCGGCGGGCGCCAAAACCAATTTGCCGCTTATCAGGTTTACAAAAGACTAACAACTAAAATTTTCTTTACAGATGGAAAAGAGTTTATTTCAAAGATTTGTAACGCGTTACTTTGGTGGTGTTGCCTTAAGGCTTACCAACCTAATTAACGATAAGAAGTTACCAAATACGTACCTATACAGGGAAATGCTAAGGCCAAAGTTTTCGGCAACCCTTAAATGGAATACGTTAACCGTTAAAGGCCGTGCGATAATGGCCGACGTTGTGTCCTTAGACAGCCCTTTCCCACTTAAAAAACGTGGGTCTATCTCGAGGGCAGAGGGCGACGTGCCTAAGATTGCAACAAAGCGCTCTCTTAATGAGACCCAAATGACTGACATAATGATTTTGGAGGCCGACCCAAGCGGAGACAACTCGGTTGAGATTGCAAAAATACTTTTTGAAGATACTACAGCCGTGGTTATAGGTGTCGAGGAGCGTATTGAGTACCAATTTTTACAGGGTCTTTCTTCGGGTGTATTCAGCGTTGCTAATGAAACCGAGGACGAGAACGGCAACCGCCTTACCAATATCGGTATTGAGTACCGTGTCGACCTTATGCACCCGGAGGACCATAAATTTGGTGCCGCTATCCCATGGAGTAACCCGGATGCTACCGTTGTAGACGACATCGAGCGTATTAACACCTTTGCCAGGTCTAAAGGTGATAGGCTCACAAATATCTATATGGACACAGCGACGTTTAATAAGTTTAAACGCAATACACAGCTTAGGACATATTTAGCGGGCTTACAGGGCTCGGTTGTGGCCGGTACTAATTTACCAATCCCATCTTTGGCGCTTATCAATGAGTTTTTAGGTGGCGAGGAATATGGAGCCAGGATTTCAATTATAGACCGTACCGTTACGGCCGAGAGAGACGGCAAGGACGTTGTGCTTACTTGTTGGACGCCTAACGCGGTTGTGTTTACTACCGGTACCATCGTTGGGGATTATGTTTACGGTAAACTTGCCGCCGAGCGTTTCCCTAACAAAAATGTCGATTATCAAAAAATTGGCCTTTTTACCCTGGTATCTAAATACCAAAAATTAGGAGACACGCCTCTTGAGTTCACAACCTCACAAGCGAGGGTTATCCCAGTTGTCGACATGAGTGATATTTATATCATGGATTGCGAGGAGGCACAAGATACCACCGCAACAATACAAACCGAGGGAGACGCAACGATTACAATATACGGCTCTACTAACGTTAACAGGCAAAGCCTAATTAACGCACTTAAAGCTCTTGGTGTAAAAGTTGCCGCAAACATTACCGACCCTACACTTGTTAAGAAAGTGAATGAGCTTAACGACGAGGACGAAATGGCTCTTAAATTTGCCCTGGAGATACCTATTGTTGAAGCCGGAGACGACCAGGCTATTACGGTTAACAATACCGCCTTAGCGGGTGAGGCCACGCCTGGAGGAAATAACACTATCTCCTCAACTGTTTGGAGTAAATTGAGCGGCGGCGCTGCAACCATAACAACGCCTAACGCTCTACAAACGACCGTTACCGGCCTTGTTGCAGGTACCTATGTCTTTAAACTAACCGTTACCGATAGCGCCGGCCTGGTAACAGCCGACACCGTTACCGTTAACGTAAACCTGTAAAAGAGCATGTTTGACGATGCAATCATACAACAACTAATTGATAGCGTGGGTTGGGATATACCTCTCAACACCGCGCTCTCAATAAGCGCAGCAAATGCAACGACCTCGAGCCGCCGCCGGTTTAATGGGTTTCACCCATTGGTAACGTCCGAGAATGTATTTGAAACCGCGGGCAGGGAGGTCTTAACAAATGACCAACTAAACGCCGAGTTGTATAGCTACAAAGAGCAAGCAGCCCTTGAGACAATAAACAAAATTTTCAACAGTAGCCCCCGTTTTATCCCCTCAAGGGATTACGGGGGCACCGTTGTTAATTATTTAGGCGTGATTGTCGAGGTTTATGGCCTGGTTACGTGTGTTAACGTTTTAAAAATGTTTTCCACTTCAATAAGGACAAACACCACCGAGCGCCGGGTTAAGTACGGCCTCGCTAAGGTTGAGCTCGACGGCTATACAGACAATAACGGCAAAAAGGTTTCTTTCGGCCTGGAGTATAAGCTTAGCAAAGCAATTACAGACGCACAAAAAGCAATTTTTCCCTCTAAATATATAGTCGATGGCTCTAACATTAGGTAATAACTATACTCTTTTAAATCCCGTTGGCGTTGATGCTGCTATACAGAGGGTGCAAATATTGCTTTCAAAAAAATTAGATTGGCAGTATATTCAGCTTTTTGGACGTGCCGAAAAGGTGCCGTTGCCCGAAAGCAAAACAGGACTTAAACCGATGCTTTACTATGGTAACAACGAGTATAAGGAGGTTATGAGGGACGACAATTATTTTGGCCAGGTGTTTTTTGTTGTAGCTAATCAGCAAACCACTAAAGAGGGCGTTATGTATAAAGCTAATTGTAAAATTGTGTTTATGTTGAACCTGGCTAAGATTTACGCCAATCAACCGGAGAGAGCCGACGCCAAAGCTCAAGAGGAGGTTATGACCGCTTTAAAATCTACAAGCTCGTTTTTGCCTATCTCAATCGGTACCGGTATAAAAGAAAGTCTCGGAGAATTTGACACCGAGGATATAAAATTTACCGATGTACATCCAAACCATTGTTTTTGTGTCAATGGCACATTATCGTATCAAATTTCATGTTATAATTAATTATTTTTCTTATGAACAATACTAACAGACCGTTGATTTTGCTAATAGTAAATAGGCTATGCGGGTCAACAACTAAACCGGCCAAAAATACAGGCCACAAAGGCCCGGAATGTATCGAGGGCGTAATGGAAAAGGTGGCCGTCGCTAAAGACGAGTTTGCTTTTGATAGCGTCGAGGCTTTCGAGGATAAAGACGAATGGAAAGACGCTATTGCCGTTAAGGACATTGTGCCTCTTTTCGACGCCTATGTAGTTACCAACGCTAATACCGAGGCAACGAACTACTCGACCGGTAAATTTACCTACGAGACCGCCCCGGCTGTTAAAATACGCACCTTTGAGGCTTACCTCGGATTTTGCTCACATGCTGCATTAAAATCGTATGCAAACAGCGTATACACCCGCATTTTTGAGTTTAATAATGACGGCTCAATTGTAGGCGTGAATACAGACAACGGCGGCGTAAAGGGCCAGTTGCTTAGCAAGCTCGGCGTCGGCATAAGGCAAGCGTCGGTTGCAGACAAACCGGCTACAACCGTTGTAACGCTTACGTATGCAGATTACAACGAGCTCGAAGATAACGCATGTGTTATAAAACCAGGTTGGACGCATACAGATATACCGGGAATATTTGATGTTGAGCTTGAGCTTATAAGCGCAACGGCCACGTCTATTAAGTTTAAAGCTTACTCCGATTGTGGTAGCGACCTCGTTACTAACCTGGTAGCGGCCAACGTTGTTGTTAAGAATGCCGCGGGCGTAACTCAAACAACTACGTTTGTAGCCGCCGACGCTAACGGTGTGTATACTATAAACGGCACGGCTTTCGCCACTGGCTATACCGTTTCTATAAACGGCGTTGTTATCCAGGCTGAAATAATGTACGAGGGCGTTGAGCCTTTGGTTGTAACTATTACCTAATAAATTGGGCGCTTTAAATAGCGTCCAATTATTTTTATTTTTTAACTTATCTAAATTACAAGTCATGTCAACAAATAAAAAAGAGAGAAAATTTAAACCGGCCGCAATATCGAGCCGAAATTACAAAGGTCTTATTGAGTTCCCGGAGGAGGGCGTTACGCTGACACCTGCCGAATTTAACGAGCTGTATGCTGATAGCCATGTCTTTGCAGACATGAAGCCCGCAGACAGGGAGGCCGAACTTAAAGAAGCTTACAAAATCGCTACAAATGGCAACACTAAGGCAGCAACTACAGAGGGCGCAAAGTCTAAATAAAAGTGTTGCCGTTGACGATGTTTTTAGCGTCATTCGAGAGATTGAGCAAATAATACTTGACAAAAACAGGGAGCAACTTTTTGAGAATAGTCAAGACCGTTATGGTAATGTACTGGGGTTTTATTCATACGCAACCGAGCAAATTACCCACGGCTCCAAAAAAGCCGGCGAGCCTTTCGACGCCTATGACACCGGGAGCTTACAGGAGAAAATGTATCTTACTTTTTACCCTGACGGCGTTGGTGTATTTTCAGAGGATAACAAGGCCGAGGGTCTCACGAGTGAGAACGACGGCGGCGAGTTTTCAACCTGGTTAACAAAAGATTTGTTTGGTCTTTCAGAAAAAAATTTAAGGGAGGTAATTGAGAAATCAATCCTCCCTTTGTTTATTAAGGCACAACGTAATAAATTGAATTTATGATTTATAGAGACATAGAGTACACACCCTATAAAACCCTTATAAAGGTTTTAGAAACAAATAATTTTCGTCTACTAACGGACGACCCGGATGTTACCGACGAGGAGCTCGCCGGCGCCTGGGATGCGCTACATAAAGAATATCTCGCCCTAAACCCGTCAAATGATACCGAGCGCATTGTTAAGATTACTCGAGAGGTTTATTACCACGAGCTAAAATATGAGCTCGTTATAACTTACTGCAAGATACTCGCCTTTAATTACAACGAGGTTGCTATTGCTGACCTCCAGGAGTTCGGATATGATGTAAACGACGAGAATTATCTTGAGAGGATTACCGTTGTACAACGGGAGGCCCAAGGGTTGCTTATGAAAGCTAAAAATCTAAAAAAACAATTGCCGGTAATAAAAGACGATATAAAGGTAAGCCTCGACGAGGTGCTTGCCAGTTATAGCGCCATACTGGGTATCGACTTTGACTATAATACCGTAACGGTAACCAAAGTTATTGCCCTGGGAAAACAGATTGATTTAAAAATTAAGTCTTACCAACAAAATAATATTCAAAATGGCAAATGATGGTAAAATAACCCTCCAAGACATTATTGAGGACGAGGCTTTAAGATTTGGCGAAAAATACGCCGAGCAAGCCAAGATTGCAATAAACTCAAACGAGACCCTGATAAAATCGGCAGGTGTACTCAAGGAAGTTTTGGGACAATACAAAGGAGCAACTAATAACCTGCAACTTTTTGACCTAAAGGGCAAAGAGAAAAATGCTATTGACCAAATTATCCTATCTCTAAAAGACGAGCAACTTGCCCTAAAGGAATTAAATGAGGAGCGAAACCGACAAACCTCTTTACAGAAGATACAAGACACGATTAATAAGGCCAGGCAAAAAGGGTCGACCGATAACAAAAAAGCCCTGGACGACGAGCGCCTTGCTCACGTTAAGCTTACAAATGAATTAAAACAGGAGGAGCAACTCGAGCGCTCGGTGCAACGCACCAAACAGGAGAGCATTAAAACAGATAAAGAGGCATCCGAGCTCGCTCGAAAACTGACCCAGGAAATAGAGGCAGAAATTAAGCTTTTAGGCGAGCAACAAAACCTTGAGCGTAAAGTTTTGGCCAACGAAAGAGAGGAGTCGGTATTATTAAAAGAGCTCGAGCGCCTGGAGCAACAACGCCTTAACACCGACAAGGCAAGTGTGCAATTGCTAAATGAGGAGGAGAAATTAAAGCGCTCTCGCCTGGCAACTCTCCGGGAGGAGAAAGTCGCGATTGAGCAAGAGCAAAGAATTGCTAAAAACACCCTCGATATAAAGAGCAAGGAGCTAACGGTAGCAGCAAAAGAGGAGGCCGCTGCAAAACGAAATACCGTTCTCACCATTGAGGAGCGAGTGCAAAATGAAGCGCTCAACAAAATTAAAAAGCAACAAGCCAGGGAGGATTTGGGACTTGTTGGCGCTTATGAAAAACTAAACAGAGCCCGCAGGGATGCGCAAATGAGGCTCGCCGACCTATTGGCCGCCGAGGTGAAAGACCGTGCCTCTATAAAGGCTACAGAGCGAGAATATGAGATACTAAACAAAAAAGTAAGGGAGGTCGACAATGCGGTCGATATATTCCAAAAAAATATTGGTAACTATCCGACTGGAGGATTTAAAAATTTACAACAGGGGCTTTTATCATTGGTTAGCGCCTTTGGTGTGGTTGGTGGTATACAAGCCTTTGCCGACGCGCTTAAAAAATCCTTTGATATTGTCAAAAACTACGAGGCCGAGGTTGTTAACCTGGCCGCCGTTGCCGGCAAAACCCGTGACCAAATACAGCCTCTTGAAAGTACTATACAAGCCGTTGCCGCTGCAAGTATAAACAGTGCTACCGATGTGGCCAAGCTCGCCACCGAGTTAATAAAATTAGGCTCAACGCCGGAGGAGGCCGAAAAATTACTTAAACCGGTAAATGATTTATCTATTGCTCTAAGGGCAACCGCCGAGGATGCGGCCGGCCTTGTGAAAGGCCTATTAAATGCTTATGGAGAGGGCGCTGACCAGGCGGCGAGATATACCGATGTATTGGCCGAGGCTGCCAATCGTTCCGCTCTCGATTTCCAGGGGCTAAGGGATGCTTTCAGCTATATAGCACCGGTTGCGAGGTCGCTTAACTTCTCTCTCGAGCAAACCGCGGCAATGATAGGTATTTTAGCCGATAACGGTATAAAAGCCGAAAGTGCCGGGCGTCTTTTGGGTACGGGCTTAGGTAAAATAGCTCAACAAGGTCTAACGCTCGAGCAAGCTCTCGACAAAATTAATCAAAAGCAAAAAGAGGGTGCGAGCGATTTGGACGTGCTTACAACTGCCAATAATTTATTTGGTGTTGAAGCCGGAAAGCTTGCCTTAATACTTTCTAACAATAGGGAGAAAATTGATGAAATGACTTTCGCCTATGAAAATTCAAGGGGCTCACTGGAGGAGCTGACAAATAAACAGCTTAAAAGCCTGGACGCCCAACTTGAAATTTTAGACAGCTCTTTCGAGGATTACATATTAAAAACTAACGAGAGCACCGGCGCCTCTAAAACATTAACGTCAACGGTTTCTTTTCTTGCCGAAAATCTCGGCTTAATTATAAATACCGTTGGCCAGGCAATCGGCTTGTGGTTACTGTATCGCGCCTCTATAATAGCGGCCACGCTTTACACTAAAATACAGACAGCGGCCACCTATGCCCAAATAATAGCCCAGGGCATTATGAGCAACGGCCTCGTTGGCCTACGTGGCAACCTTGCCGCTTTAAATGCCACGGCCGCACTAAATCCTTTTGCGTTGCTTGCCGTTGCGGTTGTTGGGGCGGTAATTGCTTTGCGCTCCATGCAGAAAACCACAAAGGAACTGACAGAGGAGACTAATAAATCAACCGACGAGTTTCTTAGAAGCCGGGATATACAGGAGAAAAATATCGCTTCAACCGATAAAATGATTGGGCGTTATGAGGAGCTAAAAGGCAAAGTAAATCTTAGCGCGAAAGAGCAAAAAGAATTTAACGAGCTTACTAAAGCGCTGGGAGAGATTGCCCCGGATGCAACTACCAAAGTAAATAAATACGGTGAGGCTATACAGTTAAGCGGGGATAAGCTCCGGGAGTATAACAAACTTCAACGCGAAAACATTGCAGCCCAAAAAGCCGTTGAAATCGAAAAACAAACCGAGTTGTTAAAGCAACAAAGGATTGAGCTCGAGCGATTGAGAGCAACCGACAAAGAGGGCGGCGCCGTTGGTTTGAGGGTTGACGACCAATTTACAGTTATTACTAAAGTAAATGGTGTTTTGCAAACCCGTAATAATATTTTTCAGGATTTTAGAAACCTTAACAACTTGGAAAGAGCTGCATATCTTTCCGACCGTGTGGCGGCCGAAAAAAGCGTTGCAGATACCGAGGCCAAGATAAAAGCACTTAAAGGCCTTACCGCCGCTCAAAAAGAGGCAAGTGCCGCCGGTGGAACCGGAAAGAAAGCCGAGGAGAACGTCGCGCGTACAATCGAGGTTATCGACGCCGAGATAAAAGCCGAGCAAGATAAAATTGATGGTTTGACAAAAGCGACAAAATCCGAGGGCGTTCTTATTGACAAACGTATTGCTATTCTTAAAAAAGAGCGGGAGGCCATATACAGCACTACCAAGGCCCAAAAAGACGCAAAAAAAGAGCGGGAGGATTATCTCGCACGAATGAAAAAAATAGACGACGACGCCTACAATTTGGCCGTTTTTCGCCTTAACAGATTAAAAGCCCAAAACGAGGAGACCATTGACGACGTTAACAATTCTTACCAAGACCAGGCCGACGCTGTTATAAAAAATGAAAATGTTTTACTCGCCCTCAATGAGGAGAGCGCCGAGAAGAAACTCAAGGACATAAGTCGATATAATGACAAGGTGAGAGACCTAACCGATGGCGAAATTAATATTTTGCTTAATGGTGGTAAGATTAAAAAGAAACTCAACAATGAGGAGATTTTGGTGCTCGAGGAGTACCAGGCTAAAAAAGACGAGGTTTATAAAGCGGCCGAGAAAAAACTTGACGACCTACAGGTTAGAGATTTTGAAAAGCGCCTTAACAATAGAAACCAGGATTTAAATAATGCCCTTAACCAGGATATTATTAGGGAAAACAACCGATTTGCCAATGAGAGAGTTGCCGAGGGAAAAAGGGAGGCGGCGGTCGAGGCACACGAAAAAAAGATTGCCGACCTTAAAAGAGAGTACGCAATAAAAGCCCTACAAGACCAAATTGCGGCCACCGAGGCCTTGCTTTCAACTGAAAACCTAACAGCCGAAAAGAGAAAAGAAATCGAGGCAACTCTTAGCAATACAAAAAGAGAGTTGTCGGAATTGGTTACCCAGGGCTATATTCAGGGCAACAAAAAACAAGAGCTATCTGACGAGGAGAAAAATGAGAAGCTGAAAGACCTCGCTTTAAATTTAAAAGATAGCCTTGTCGATTTGACTAACTCTATTTTTGATAATCGTATTCAAAAGATAGACGACGAGCTAAACCGCCTAAGTGATTATTATGACGAGCAACTTGAGCTTGCAGGGGACGACGAGCGAAAAAAAGAACTCATTCAAAAAGAGGCAGATAAGAAAAAAGCAGCTCTTGAGAAAAAGAAAAGGGACGAGCAAAGAAAACAGGCTATTTTTAATAAAGCCGTAAAAGCCTCCGAAATTATATTCGAGACTACTCTTGCCGTAATCTCTGCATTGGCACAAGTTCCAAAGTTCGATTTTGGTATTTCAGCGGCGGCCATAGCCGCGGCCTATGCCTCAATAGGTGCCGTACAATTAGCGACTTTACTTGCTCAACCAATCCCGAAATATAAAGGAGGCCGTAAAGGTGGACCTAAAGAGGTTGCTTGGCTTGGTGACGGTTTTGTTAACGAGATAATCGAGGATAAAAAAGGTAATATTAGGGTAACGCCCGCCGTGCCAACGCTTATGCAGCTCGAGGAGGGCGACACCGTTCACAGCTCGCCGGATGCCTATATAAAACAGGTTAAAAATACCGTGTACATGAATATTGCCCGGGAAAATGATAAGGTCAAGGCATTCCAAAAAATACTTGAAGTTGACAAAGTAAATCACAATCTCGAGAAGTCTATAAAAGACGGTATAAAGAAAGGATTTAAGGACATAAAAATTAACATTAATAACGAAGCTCCAAAGGTCGACATACCTCACGCACTTTGGGCGCTTAAAAATACTAAGTGGAACTAATGGGAAACGTAAACCCCGCATATCACGACCGAGTACGTTACACCCTCCAGTACAAACCTTACGGGTCTCAAGTCATACAAGACCCGGAGGGTTGGAACGAGGACGAGAAAGAAATTTCTCGTAATGAGGACTATCACGGTATCTTTGCAAAGTTTTCTAACTCTCTTAAATTTGTTGGCACCGGTGCGGATTTTATTCTATCCGTCGACGAAATTTTTGGAGTTAACGCAAAGATTAGGCTTATTAAAGACGAAAGAAATGACCAAACCGACCTTTGGGAAACTTCTTATTATGGTTATCTCGACCTTACAACCCTTGAGGTTGAAAACGGCGAGGTATCTATAAAATTCAGCTCCGGCGGCCTTGAGCAACTACTTAAAGCCAGGCAAGGCGAAAGTGTTGAGATTGAACGCACGACAACAATGGACGGGAAACCTATGGCTCCGGTGAGAATTGACAAAGTACAACTTGACGGACGCCGTATTTTATTAACATCCCTTTTCAATACAAAGGAGAGCGATAATACCGCAACTATTTACCAACAAGCCCCTGCAAGCAACGGCGGCCTCGACCGTGCTAAATCGGTAGGCGTTCCCCTTAATCTTTACAGCGAAAGCCATGAGGAGGCGCAAAGCGTAACCCCTGAAACTTATGGAGGTGAAAACAGCGGGACGACCGGTATAATGTTTTTCGCCAATAGCGAGGCGCCTACCAGGACGTTTAATATAAAATTGGATATTACATTTACATCTAATTGTTATCAAAATGACGACGTTAATCATGCCTTTTGGGGACTTTTTTTAAGTAAATATAGTAACGGCGAGGATTATAGCGACCCGGAACGCCTGGAGCTATGGAATAGCGACGACCACGGCGGCGTTTATGGCCTGGGCGGGGATTGGTGGCTAAATCCATTTTCAGGACAAAACAGCAATCCAAAAAAGACTTGGACTGTAAGTTATCAGGGAGCTGTTACCCTTTTATTAGGCCAAAGCCTGGATTTAGAATTTTATTCAAAATGTAATTTGAGTAGTACTTTACACGATGGGCATTTTGCAGTAAGAGCCGAGGGCATCGTTGCAACTCTTTCAATTGTTGAGGATAGTTATAGGGAGGCAACACAATCAAAATTTATCTTGGCACATGAGCTCGCCGGGCGCCTTGTTGAAATTATGACAAATGATAAAACGGCATTTAGGTCTAATTTCTTTGGTAGGGTTGACATTGGCTATCCTGAAAACGGAAAAGGAGCCCTCAATGGCTATACTCATGGGTTTTGGGTGAGAGGTTTTGATGCAAACCCTCCAAGTACCGAGGATGTGATAAATTCATTTAAACCGCTAACAACATCTTTCCAGGAATTTACTGCATCTAATCAGGCCGTTTGGAATGTGGGCTTAGGTATAGAAAACTTTGGCTATAAAGAAAGAATTGTAATAGAGGACTTAAAATGGTTTTATCAAAATCAGGTTACCGTTAGGCTACCAAATAGAATACAGAAAGAGAAATATAGTGTTGCTACAAAATACCTTTACTCCGGCCTTGAAATTGGTTACGCAAAAGGAGGAGATTACGAGGAGGCTATGGGTCTCGACGAGTATAACGCAAAGTCTACTTTTACCACGGTAATAACGGCAGCCGAAAATAAATTCTCACAGGTCTCTCCTTACCGCGCCGATAGTTACGGTAAAGAGTTTGCCAGGCGTAAGCCCCTGGAGAGTTTCCCAACAGAGGACAGCTCTTACGATAATGATATTTTTATAATGGATTTAAAAAGAAATCCCTCCGACCCTGGGACACCATACTCCGGACCGTATGTATTTTTAGAGAGAAAATGGCAAGACGATTTTGCTCAAGCACCAACCGGCACTTATAGCCCGGAGACGGCTACAAATTTGCGATTATCCCCTATAAATATGCTTTTAAGACATGCTTGGTATTTTGGCGCCGGGTTTACAAAGTATATTAGCGACTATGTAAGATATGGCAGCTCGACGGCTAACAGTTCATTAAAAACAAAGCCTATAGGAGGCATTGAACATGCCGAAAATGGAAATATTATAAACTCTGAACTTGAGCGGGCTCGTTTCGTTCCCCGATATATAGAATTTGAGCACGACGTAACCGGTGATATTATGAGGCAAATAGAGGGCACGACTGTAATCAATGGGGTGTCTATTCCAAATATGTACGGACTTATTGAATTTGAGGACGAAAACGGAAACCTAAAGAGAGGCTTTTTTATAAATTTACAGCCTAATCAGGGTAAGTTTAAATTACTAATCGCAAACAGGTAATATTATGGCAGGAAATACGATACAAATCACATTTAATCAGGACCTACTAAATGGCTCGATACTTAGGCTTACAGGTACCTATAACAATGGCACGAGTATAACGCCATTAGACCCTGATTGGATTTGGATAACAACACGAAACGCAGCCTATAGGGTTACGACCGGCACCCCCACGGCCACCGTCGGTGAGCGAGCTGCAATGAATTTTTTAACCGCTTTCAATCTTGATTATAACGGCACTGGCATCCACCAGGTTACAAGGACGGCCAATGTCGTAAATATTGTATCTCCGACGCAATACACCTGGGAGACCGGTCTTGCCACGAGGAGAAACGGGGACTTTACCGACTTACTACTTGTTTATTTTGTATTTGGAAATGATAACGCGCAATTACCTTTTTTAATTACGAATATTGAATATTTACCCTACTCTTTTGACCGTTGTAGAAAAGTAAGAGTAAAGGTTACTACCAACGTCGAAATGTCCGCTATATTACAGCCAGTTACCGAAAGCGGCATAAATAGCACTACTTATACTTTTAATTATCCAAGAGGCACTAACGGAAATATAAGCCTAACGAGCAACCAAACAACACCTCTCAACGCTATACAGGGATTTCAAACGCCCTCTTTGCTTTCAGCAGATAACCAGGTCGAAACTGTTAACAATAGCCCAAACGGGGCAACTTTAATATTTAACTCGGTAAACCAAACCGGCCTCGTGCTTACTTACGCGATAGTGCCGCCCGATACCTCTCCGGTATCGGACGACTATCAGGAAAGTAATGTTTTTTCGGGCATCCCGGCGGGAGATTACTGGATTTATTTTAAAGACCAATTTGGTTGCACAAAGTACAAAGCGTTAACCGTTGCAGAGTTTGGAGGGTCAAGAGTTCCTTTTTTCTTTATAAGCAAGTCAATGAGTTTTCGCTTTGCAAATCGTATAGATTTTAGCGACGCCGGAAATTATAAGAACGACGAAAACACTTTGAGCTGTGAGGCCGACGTTGTGCTCCCTTATATGGAAATACAGCAATTTCAAACCGCCGATATTATTACGACCCAATTTAAAAGCAATTACTCGATAAACCTGGCCACAATTATAAGGCAAAACGGGCAAGAGGTTTCAGTTCCAGTAATACAGAAATCAAACAATATCGGCGTAAAAGATAAGAGGGATGCAATACAAGTGAGCGTTGATGGTGGCAAACTCGGCTTTTATTTCCAAGCGGGAAATACTTATGACTATGATACCGATGTCGACACCGGAGACTATGCGCTTAACGGCACCTTGCCCTATTGGGCAACCATAGGCAACTATTTTCAGATTGCCGGGGTGTGGTATCAAATCACAGAGATATTTTATGATAACGACCTTTATGCCGATATTATAATTGTTGACAACACGTATACCGGTCCGGCCCTTAACGTAATTGTTGGCTCTATCTTTAATCTCTTTAATTACGAGGTTTATGAGTTTGTTATCGACCTTGTCGATTACCAGGGCGAGGACATCCAGGTAAGAATTGACAGTATAGACGAGGATTTTGGCAGCCTGGAGCATTTGAGCGAGTTTATAAACGTAAAAGTTAAACAGCCGGGAACCGTCGAAATAAAATATCGAAACCCGGAAAATACCGACGTTTTTTATAGTACAGGAATATCAAACACGATAAGACAACTATTGACAGCGGCCGCGGCCATACCTATAGAAACAAGCGAGAACTATAAAACGGATAGCACTACGGTACTTTTAAGAGCCGAAGTATACGAGGGCACCCAATTTACATTTGAGCCCGTTACAGCCGAGATAATGAGGAAAATGGTCGAGGCGTTTAATCATAAGGATTTACAGATAAACGGGGTTTACTATGTGAAAAATGGAGAGTGTGAAGTCGAGGGGCCTCTCGGTGTAACCAATATTTACGTTGTAAAAGCTAATTTGATTAAAACGGCCGGGGCATTTAATAATAATATCGGGGGCTCTGACAATGAGATTTTCGACGTAAGCAATATCGAAATACCTGGTATTTTAGATATAGGAGACGGCACTTACATAAGGTATCAATAATTAAAATAAAGACGATGGATTTAACTTTTATAATTCAAAACCTAACTCGTATTAATGAATTTATTAATAGGGTTGTTACAAACTCCAAGAGAATTGACGAGTTGCCGGCGGCTACCACCGGCGGCAAATATGTTGCAGTATGGAACGAGGACGAGGGCGAAAACGGACAAAGCCAAAAACAGTCTCGAGAGGATTTTGTTGACCAAAATAATATTGGCCGCCGGATTGACCTTGGCCCTTTTACCCAACCTGGGGCTATTGCCGAGGCTGTGAGCCAAGTTAACGAAACCTATGGTTTTAGTATAACTGAAAAACAAACTCCAGTTGTTTTAAACGCAATAAAATTCATGCCGCCTCCTGGAGTTTCCGAGCCTGGAAATTATACTTTTGTGCCAACTTACCGTTATACATTTTTGTTTTTGGGTGGAAAAGGTAATTGGGGGGCAAATGGTGAGGATATAAACGCCAATATGCTTTATATGCTACCTCCTGAAAACTTGCAGCCGGCCGATATTGCACCAAGCGACACGACTAACATAACAGCTTTGGGAGACATTGGAAACGACACAAATTTTCTCCCAACGGTCAACCTGGCCAATTATGATTTTACCGACGACGGTATTCAAAATTATTTTACATACACGGTTGACGATGTGCTTACGTTGGTCATGTTTATCGGTGAGCCTGGAGAGTACGGCGCCGATGGTACCGAGTTCCAAGAGGAGGATTTTGCTTATATAACAAATTCAGATACAGAGCCCGGCCCGGCGCTGCAAAACTACGATAGCGTACTTGGCCAGGGCAATGTAACGAGTAGGCTTGCTATACATCTTTTTGGAGGACAGAAAACAAAATACGGATATTATGGCTTTGACTATTCGGGGACTGGGTTTAATGCAATATCCGTCGGATTTAGAGACCCCGCGGCCGGTGGCCCGTCAAAAATATATTTCCCGGCCGGACGTAATGAGGAAAACATTTTAACCGAAAGTGATTTGTTAGGTGTTGGATTTAGAATAGACGATAAACAGATTAAAAAATTGGGTAAAGGATATATTGAAACCGAGGAGGGAATTACATACAATACCGGACCTTTCTCTCTACATGAAAAAGGTGATAGATTTTTTGCGATAGATGGAGACGGCGGTTTTATAATGCCTATGAGATATTACGGCCCGGAAACAAACGTTATGCCAACAACTCTCGACAATATGGCATTTGAGACGAGAGTAAAGGTTAAAATACCAGGAGAGCCCGGATATGAAGCCCCCGAATAATAAAAAAGCCAATCATTGCGATTGGCTTTTTTTGTTACTTTTGGCATATATTAACATTAAATAATTTTATATGGATGTACTACCAAGCATTATTAAAATGCAGGACAGCGAAAACCAAAATTTAGTTTGGATAACTGAAACAATAGGCGGGCAAAAAATAGAGAGAACGGAGGAAACAACAGAAACCGTAACAAGTTCCAATATTTTTGATGTGAACGATAACGAGCAAATTATTACTGAAATGATAACTCGTACAGTTGTGAAAAAAAAACTATCAACTCTTAACAATGCAACAACAAATTAATTATGAAAAAACTTTTTTACATTTTATCGGTATTATTTGTATTTCAAATATCGAATGCGCAATATGAGGTTACAAGCCTACGTATTAAAAACACTCCTACAACTGTAAACGATAGTACAACAGTTGATGTATTAGTAAGGCAGAAAACAGGAACAACAGATACAAAAGGCATGGTTAGGCGTGTAACTTGGGGTTATTTAGCCTCTATACTTTCTCCTTTGATTACGCCTGTAACGCTTCAATCGGCTGCAACAAATGGCTCAACAATTAGCGTAAACACGCCTATTGATTTCACACATGGCAGCGGCTCTACTTATAGCAATTTATCGTTGACGGATGGGTTTTGGTCAATATCCGCAGGAGAAAATACAATAAGCGGTAATGCGGATAGTGCGCAAATAGATAGCCCTTTTGGTGTTGGCGCTCCTGTAAATCCAGGGGATGCCGTTAGGTTACAGGATTTACAAACCGCCGTTTTAAAAACTAATGAGGGTGAGCAAGTATTTTCAGATACAGGAACAATAGCAAACCTAAACTGGGGAACAAAAAAAACTATGCGATGGGCGGCGGCTAATAATTCAAGTCTTAATGTTTATTCTATTAATGACCCTAACGCTTATCCGGGAAAAGAATATATTATCACTAATGCAACTATTTCTACGGACCCCCTTATCGAGAGTAATATTTACTTATACAATTCTACTTATAATTTTGGGAGCACTACAGTATCAGGATTGCGATTTAATATACCTAACGGGGCTACTATAACGAACGGCACATATACAGCATTATATCCCGGTAAATCCTTAAAATTTGTATATTCTGCTACAAGCGGTATGTTAGAACTTTCGGGAGCAAACGTTACATTTGACGACCTTAAAAGAATTACAAGTTTGCCGGAAGATTTTATAATTTGGGGTAATAACGCACAGGCTTATAATGTTAGGTATTTACCGCGTGATGTTGATGTAGTTAACTCAACACAATTATCACAATACGTTACGATAACACGACCCGCACAGGTTTTCAATGAAATATTGAGAAATGGAAACGACTTATTTTTATTAAGTAGTGGCTCAACAACATCATCTACAAATCAACCGTACATTATGGTTTTGTACAATTGTAGGTTAGTAAACAATGTGCTCACTTGGGATAAAATGACACAAAGCCTTATAAATATTCCTTACCGTATTCACGGCACTACCTTTCATAACGGTTTTATATTTGGTGTGAATGCAAACGGAAATATGGTAGTTAAAGTAAACCCTTATGATTTAGCTGACCAAAAAACCTTAACATTTCCAACCGGTGAAAATGTGTTAGGGATGAATGATATTGAGGGTTATAATGAATATCTTTATACTATAGCATATTGTGGACCAACGCCGTACAGCCAAAAAATAATAAGATTTGACGAAAATCTAAACGGCTATACCGTTATTGCAAATTATCTTGACCAAGGTAACGGGCAACCATTTGTTATATACAATGGGGAAATCTATATATCAAAGGCTTATGACGGACAGAATAAAAAAATGAGTGTGAATGTTTATAGTTTGGACGGTGTGCTACTAAGGCAAGGACCGGAAATAAATTTAACAAATACAGGAACCGGGTCCATTGCTTATGATGCACATTGGATGACAGTTTTTAACGGAAAATTGATAATCACAAGCAGCCTTGCCATTAAGCACATGGTTAGAATAGACTTACAAACATTGCAGGTTGACGGTGCTAATGCTGAAAAGCAATTTGACAGTGCTATAACAGATGATAACACTATAAATAAAGATGGTTTTTTATATATTTTCAATGAGAGCACTGTAACTGGAGTGTTTGGCACACACAAAATAAAATACAATGATTTTAGTAACTCCACACTTGTTACTACGGTGGGCAGCGCGGGAGGTTTAGTTTACAATAGATTTAATAAAATAGCGATTAAACAAAAATTATCTCAATTCACGCAGGATGCCATAACACCAAGTTCAGTAACAACTTCAACATTAACTACAAGTGCTCTTAATGTTAATGGTGTTACAGGGTTGCCTATAAATAGTATTTCTATAAATGGAGGCACACCAATGACAGCCGATTTATCTACAAGGAATGTAGATATTGTAATATCGGGCGGCGGGTCTGTACCTCTTGCAACTAACACAACTAACGGTATTTTAAAGCTAAACACGTCAATAAGCACCAATACGGACGGCGCACCGGCTAATAATGTTGTGAAAACAGCTTTAGACGGTAAAGTAAATAATACAGGAAACGAAACTATAGCAGGGGATAAAACGTTTACCGGGAATACAAGTTTGGGTGTTGTTACTATTCCTGTAAACCCTACTGCCAGTTCAAATATTTCAGATTTGTATCTTACAATTGACGCTACAACTAAAATACTAAAAAACACTAACCCCGGTTATGCTCCCTCTACTGGCGGCGTATTTACCGTATCTTCAACCGCACCTACCTCAAGTACTGGCTTGGCAACAAATATAGGCAGGGTTTACGGAAATATATTGGCTATAAGGTCATACGTTGCAAAAACTGTCTCTTATACACTACTATCTACTGACGACGTTGTTGAGTATACCGCAAGTACGGCGTCTACATTAACCACGCCGGCTTTAGGTTCTACTTTTGCCGGCAAAAAATTCTATATAATAAATAACGGCACTGGTGTTGTTACTATGGCGGGGCAAACAATAAACGGCCTTGCAGCATCAAACTACACTATTTCAAACGGCGGTTATTTATACTTGGTTGCGGACGGGACAAACTATAAGGTCTTAGAATATAGCAACCCTAACGGGGCTTTGATTACTACAACCGTAAATTATACCACAACCGCAACCGTAAAAACTATAAAGGCTAACGGCACATTAACGGTATCATTATTAGTTTCAGGAGTGCCCGATACTTACGAATATGTTGTTAAAGACATAGGTACCGGTACGGTAACGATAAATGTTGTAGGCGGTGGTACAATCGACGGGGTTACTTCAAAAACCCTAAATGTTACAAATAGCTTTATGCGATTACAAAAGGATGGTAGCAATTATATAATTGTAGGCCAATAACAATCTTAATAAAACCCTAAAAGTAATACAACACTTTTAGGGTTTTTGTTCTTTTACATAATATTATAAATGCTAATATTATGAAAAAATTTATGTTTTTCTCCTTATTGCTTTTTAGCTTAATGGGGCACTCGCAAACGGGTTGGGTTAGGCAAATTTCTACAGCTACCACCGGCCAAACAATAACAATACAGGACACCCAACAAGACGTTATTGTTTTTCACAACTCAAACACTTTGGCCTTAAGCATTAGTTTAAATTTCCCGGCAAATCCGAGGGACGGACAATTTGTAATTTTTTGCTCAAAGAGCGGCATTACCGCCTTGAGCTTAGTAACTAATGTCGGTCAAATTTTAGGTATGTTAACCACCATCAGTATTACAAGCCCTGGTTGTTGGGTTTGGTTTAGCGACTTGCAAATGTGGGTACGGATAAGGTAAAAGAGTATATTTGTATAAAACACTTTTACAATGAAAAAAATCTTAACAAACATTATTAACGGCATTACGGGCGTGTTACTCGTTCCTTATTCTCTTTACTGGATGAACGATTATAAACAATTTGATTTCGGTTTAAAAATTGTTGGCTTTGTAATCGGCGTCGTTTTTGGTTGGGGACTTCAAAAATCTTGGAACCTGATACAAAACTCTTTTTTGGCACACCCAAAGACCAATGACGCAATGGAGGAGAAAGCTGCATTTTTTACCGCCGTAATTGTATCGGCCGGGGTTTCATTCATACATCCAACGCCCTGGTATTACGCTACAGCACTAATTTTATTTTTGCTGAATGTGTTTTATTTTAGAAAACACCAATCATAATCAAACCGGCCTCGAGCCGGTTTTTTTATACCTTTTTGTTGGCTTAAACAAAATGGCTATATTTGCCCCTAACATATTATTAACTAAATTTTACAGTTATGCAACCCGAAGCATTCATTACTTACGATGACACAACCGACCCGGTAAAATTACAAGCTCTAACCGATGCCGAGACGGCATTAAAAGCCGCGGGCTTTGTTATTGGGGCACGAAAAAAGAGGACGCCTTAAAATGCGTAAGTACTTATTAGGTTTGGCGGTCATAATAGTTTTGGCCGCCTACCAATTAAGAGAGGTGCCTTTGTTTAAAATATTTGACGAGATAGAGAGAGATATTTTTGCAATTTTACTATCATTAGCGGCGCTGATAATTGCTATTGATTATTATTTGCAAAACAAAATAAACTTCATTAGAATTTTTGCAATCTCACTCGCAACATACAATTTACTCAACGAGCTCTTTGGAGACCCTTACGAATATTCTCTATTAAAATATTCTATTGGTACAACAATCGCTATCGGGTGTTATGCTTTTTTTGCTATAAGAGCGTTCGACCTACCTTACTACAAAAAATAAATCTTAAATATATTTTTATGGCTACAATTATTACATCTAATCAGTTTACCCTTAATATGAGAGACCTTATACGAGGTCTTATTTTGGGTATAATAGTCGCTGTTATTCCTATCATACAGGAAACAATTACAACTTGGGTCGACGGCGGGGATTTCATTCTTAATTACCGGGAAATTGTTGGTATTTCCTGGAAAACAACGGTAGGTTATCTTACTTTAAATTTCTTTAACGCCGGCAAGGTTATAACCGTACCGGAAAAGGATAAAGGCGAAAATGTGCATAATACCGCCCGAAAGGTAAAAGAGGCAATACCTCGACAAAATACATAAAAATCAGATTAAATGCCCGTATTTGTAATGCGGGCATTTTTATTAAAAGATTTATTTACTTTTGCTTAAACCTTTAAAGAAATGCTAAAAACTATTATCCAAGCAGCTGTATTACTAACTTTGGTACAAACCAACGATTTGCCGGAGCTTAGGTTACCTGTAATAATCGTTTTGGCAATAGCATTGAGTTTACGGATAGTTAATAAATGGAGCCGTAACAACCTAACAACAAAGATGTTTTTCGTTATGGTTTTTAATGCACTATCATTGTTTTACCTTTTACTCATAGCTTATAAAAATTGGGGCATAGAAAAAAACCCTATTGTTGAGGCTTTCCTTATTGGGGTTTTATCTAATGAGATTGTAAATGAAGTTATAAAAATAGCATCCATAGGATTTAAAAAATGGCTCGTTAACTGGGCCAACTTAATAGCCGCAAAACATGACAGCAATAGAATTTCTTAATTATGTCAACATTATTTTTATTTGGGGCTTGGCCTTATCCCAGGTGTATATTGTTTCCCGAATGAAATTTAGTTTTTATACTTGCTTTGGCCGGCGTCTTTTTTATGGAGACAAAACTTGCATAGCCTGGCTAATGCAACACAAATATTTTATTTGGTCTTTCATTTTAATAATTGTACTTATCGTTTTAAGCCTGGGACTACTCTCCCAGGCATACAGCGGAATGATAAGAATAAGAACCGAGCTCACCGTTAGCACAAGTATATGTTTGTGGCTCGTGCTTTGCCCGCTTATACTATCTCTTTTCTTTAAAGCCCAACAAAACGAAAATTAAATATCTTTGCTGCATAACTTTAAATTTATATTATGTTAGCGACACAAATAACTGATATTGTAGTGCATACGTCGGCAGGTTTTGGAAACCTCAAGAGTATGCAAGATTTTTGGAAAAATACGTTAGGTTGGAAAACTCCAGGTTATCACGTATTTATAGAAACCGATGGTACTAAACATTATTTACTGCCATTTAACACACCCTCCAACGGCGTTGCCGGATATAACTCTCACATTATAAATATTTGTTACCAGGGAGGCGTTGAGAAAGCCGGCATAGATAAAAGAGGTCAAGTAATTTGGAAAGGTAAAGACACGCGCACAACCGAGCAAAAAATTGCTATCCTTGAGGTTATACAGGAAATTAGGCATTATCTCGCAACTAATGGTAAAGTAATATCTAAAGGCCTGGGCATAGTTGGGCATCGTGATTTTAGCCCTGATAAAGACGGCAACGGTGTTGTGGCGCCGTGGGAGCGTATAAAAGAATGTCCTTGTTTTGAAGCTATGACCGAATACAGACAATACACCTCTCCTGATAGGCGGGACATATTGCCAACGATTAAAACACCATCCCCGGCAATAGTTGCCCCGGCCTTTACTCATATTCATGTTGTGGTAAAAGGGGACACCCTTAGCAAAATAGCAAACTCCTACAAAGTAAGTTTAGTCGATATTTATTCTAAAAATAATTTAACGTCAACCGTTATAAAAATAGGGCAAAAGCTAAAAATTTAATTACATTTGCAATACCATTCTTGGGGCACGCCATAGCTCAATAATTTCCACCGCCTAAAAAACGGTGGTTTTTTATTTTACATTTGTATCAACTTTAAAATCAATACAAATGAAAATAACCTTAGAAAGAGTTTTACTCATTGTCCTCGCCCTGGTAATCGCTTATTTATTGCTAAGGGATTGTAAGGGTCAACAATCGGTTGAGAAAGAAACAAGCACAACCGAAACGGTTGATATAAAAAAAACCATCGACGAGGCGGTCAACAATGCCCTGGCTAAACAGCCGGCTCAAACGAGGCCCTACATAATTTATCCTGATAACCATGTCGAGGAGGTCAAAAACATAAATGACGTAAAAGAAAGCGATTTAAGCAACGTTAAGGAGCTACAGGTGTATAGAGACACAACGCTCTTAGATAACGCCACAGTCTATACAGAGATAGCGGCAGACGGCAAGGTTTACTTGCACAAGGTAAAGGCAGAGGTTAACGAAAAGACAGTTACCAAGACCATAACCGAAAAAACAACGGTTAACGGTTCCGGGTTTTATGTTACCGGAGGCGCTTATTTAAATGATGGAATGAAATTAAACACGGTTAGCGCCGGTATAGATTATATCTATAAGAATGATGTCGGTATCGGTGCCGGAGTAATATATGATACATCAAAAAAGGAGGTGTATTACGGGGTTAAAATCTCTAAAAAAATATTCTAATTTTCCAAAAAATCGAATTTTCGATTTAAGAGACTTTTACGTTAGGGAGCGGTCTTATATCATTGCCATACGAGAACGTGCTTTACAGGATAAAAAAACGTATAATTATAATAGCTTATTTTTGAAATACTATAATTGTACATAGTAATTGATATATTTTTATATCTTTGAGGCGTAATTTTCCACAACCGCCTTGACAGAGGCAAAAAGTTTTTCACTTTTAAATACCACTCTTTACAGGGTGGTATTTTTTTTGTAGTAATAAAAAATATTTATACAACGTAATATAAATATATTATATTTGCATAAATAAAATACTTGCAATCGTGGAAAATTCAAGACGAACTTATCGACCCATACCTTATATGGTCGACATTAAAGACCCGGCATTCGACCGGCCAATTTCAGAACTTACAAAGGAATATGAAAGCCCGTACACCCGTACAATAAAGACCCATGAGGATTACGGCGAGTTTCATATAATAATTTTATCGTGAAGCTGCCAAACATAAAGGCGCCATGTAAAGATTGTCCTTTTCGTAAAGACGCGCCCGAGGGTTGGCTTGGCGAGGAGAGAATTATCAACATACTTGCCGCGTCCTCTTTTACGTGCCACAAGACAAGCCGGACGCGTCTGCAATGTGCGGGGCACATGATTATAAAAGGAGACGAAAATGATTTTGTTTTAATGGCTAAAAGGCTAAGCCTGGAAACTGGAATAAAAGGACATGATTTAATTTTTGATACTAAAAACGAATGTATCGAACATCACAAATAAATAAATTTTTTATTATGGCTAAAGAGAAAAAAATTGTTGAGGAGACAACAAAAAGACCGAGGAGCATTGCCGAGGGTATGACAATTGACATCGACCATGTTATTGATACATGGAATAAGCGAAACCCGGATTTAAAACCCATGACCAAAATTAGATTGGCTAAAGAGCTAAAGGTGCATCCAATGATTTTCAGGCAATGGAAAAAACAACCTCCCTACATCTTACATTGTATTTCATACCTTATGAATTTGGTAGGGTGCAAGCTCGAGGATATTTTTAAAGAAAAATTAAAAGAGGAGGCCTAATGGAAAATATAAAAGTATTTAACCCGGAGGCTATAAACCAAAATTCATTTTTTGAGCAAGAGCGGGCAAAATATGAGATTGCTATGAGCACAGCCAAAGCTTATCCGAGAAACCTGGAGCTATTTCTTAAAAATGCTATCACGACCGTAACGCTCGACCTGGAAACCGCCCAGTCGTGTAATTATGCGCTACCAGGGGGCGGCAAGGCTATCCAAGGGCCAACCGTTCACCTCGCTAAGGTTATGGCTCAATATTTCGGAAACTTTATGGCCGAGGCTAAGGTTATAAGTATTGACGGCAATAGTGTAACGTCTAAGGGCATGGCCTACGACCTGGAGACAAATTTTGGCCTTACCATCGAGGTTAAGCGTTCAATTATGTATTACAACGCCGGCCGCCTTGTTAGAATGAGCAACGACATGATAACGGTTACCGGTAACGCTGCTAACTCTATCGCTTTGAGAAATGCTATTTTTTCAGTTATTCCACAAGCTTTTACCAATAAAATAAACCGAGAAGCTAAGAATATGATTATCGGGGATATTAGTGATAAGGAACGATTTTTAAGCCGAAAAAATGAGATTTTTGAGGAGCTGAAAAGCAAGTATAAGCTGAAAGACGAGGAGGTGCTCTATTCCATTGGTAAGCGCGAAATATCCAACGTAATACCGGACGACCTACTTGCTCTTATAGGTTTTGGCCAGGCCATTAAAGACGGGGACGCTTCGGTTGATTATGTTTTTAAAAAGCCTAAAGAAAAAGCTACGAGCGCCGGCGTCGACGAGCGGGCTCTCGAAAAGCTTAAAAAAATAAAAGAGTTGTTTACTGCTAAGAGAAAACTTGTGCCAGTCGCTGACCGGCCAAACATAAAAAGAATAATTGATAACCAAGAGGTTTCCAGTTATGATAAAGTTTTGAAATTACTGGAGGCTATTAATACACCTAAAAAATAAAACATTGTGGAAAATAAATTATCAAATATCAGGACCGGCCGCGTTACATCCGGCGAAATAGTGGATTTAATGAGTAACGGAACATCACGCGGGAGCGTTGGGGCTCCTTTTAAATCCTATGTTGAGGCTTGCATTATGGAGCGATTTTTTAAAGCACCGTCCGACGAAACAAGCGCCGAGGTCTTTCACTTTCATTGGGGCAAGCTATGTGAGCGCATAGTGCATGAGTTACTCGGTACAGAGTATGTATTTCAATCCGACGTAACACTTATGCACCCGGAGCTCGAGGAATGGGTTGGAACGCCGGACGGCTTAAAGTCAAGTAAAAAACTAAAAGAAATTATTACTGTAATTTTAGAGGAGAAAGGTTATAAAATATTACAGGCTAAAACCGTAACCGACATAAAATGTCCTACATCAAAAAAAGGATTTTATAACCTGGTTAGAGACCTTTATATTTTTGACGGTGTTAACGTTACCAAAAGAGAAAAGATAAACGGTAACGATGTTATAAAAATGATAAGAGACCGCTCAAAAGAGGGTAAAAAATATTACTGGCAACTTGTAAGTAATGCTTGTATTACGGGTGCGGAATATGCCGAGTTAATTGTTTATATGCCATATTTTGAGGAGTTACAGGATATAAAGCTATTCAATACGTCGGAGGATGGTCCTGGTTATTATACAATCGAACGAAAAACGATAGAGGAGCTCCCGTATCTAATGAAAGAGACCGGTATTGATAATCTTAACATCATTCGCTTTAAAGTGCCGGAGGAGGACAAAAAAGCCCTTAGAGCGAGGGTTGAGTTAGCTATCGACGAAATTAACCAGGGATAATATGTATATCCATAAGCTACTTGGAGACGGTGCCTTTTGGATGGTAAATAAAGAAATGGCCAAATCGGTAGGGATTGAGGCGGCTTTGCTCCTCGCCGACTTAATCGCTAAGCACGGGTATTTTTTAGTAAATAATCAGCTCGACGAGGATGGTTTTTTTTATAATACTGCAAAGGATATAGAGAGCACAACGACCTTGAGTTTCTACAAACAAAAAGAGGCTCTAAAGGCTTTACACGAGTTTGGTTTTGTTGAGTGTAAGTTAAAAGGAATGCCCGCCCGTGTACATTTTAAAATTCTTGAATACAAGATTTTAAATTTTTTCAATACTGGTGTTAAAGAAATTCAAATACAAGATTTCAAAAATTTTGAAACAAATAATAATAAAGAAAATAATAATAAAGAAAAAGAAAAAAGCTCTTTGTCGCTTTTTGACAAAAGCGACGCCGTGCCAAGCTTGCCGGAGGATATTTTAAAATATCTGAACGAAAAAAAAGGCGGTCGAGGTTTCGACGTTACAAGCAAAAACAATCAAACCGATATTAAGGCCAGGATTAAAGAAAAAAAATATAGCCTGGAGGATTTTAAAAAGGTTATTGATTACAAGGTTACAGAGTGGGGAAAAGATGCCCAGGCGAGAAAGTGGTTGCGACCGGAGACGCTATTTGGCAAACACTTTAACGGCTACCTGATAAATGCCGAGGAAAAAGGATTATTAACGTCGGCCGGTTCCAATAATTTTGTTGACGAGGCTGCAACGAGCAAAGATTTATTATGACACAAATTAATTTACCGCTAAAGCCCTCCGATTACGCTTACGAGAAGTTTAAGCAAGAGGCCGAATTATTTTTCGTAAAAAAATATCTCGACGGAAATGCAGTAAAAGAAAAGTATACTTTTTGCCTGGATGCCTTTTTTAAGTTGGATAACAATAAAGAAATGGATTACGGTCGTGGTATAATAATGGCCTCTCCCAATTATGGGCAAGGCAAATCTTTTTTCTTTGATGTTATCGAGCACCGTTGCAAGCGCGTTGAGAAAAGGAATATATTTAAACGTACCACGGCAAAGGATTTGGTACTTTACTGCATAGAAAACGGCGAGGACGCCCTCAAAGATTTTATAAAAGTTCGTAATTTATATATCGACGATATTGGCGACGAGGGCGAAAACAAAACCTTTCAGATTAAAAAGAGCAAAAACATGGTTAACGTTTTACGTTTTGTCTTGCTTTACCGATATGAAATGTGGATTAAAAAAGGTTGGAAAACATACGGCACCACCAACTTAACTATTGCCCAAATGGGAGAGTGTTATGACGGGCGCCTTGCTGACCGATTAAAGCAAATGGTGCATTGGGTCGATGTAAAATTTTTAGCCGATAACAAGAGCTTTCGGCAAATGGCAGGTACCAGGCCGCTCACTCAAGAGGAGATTGCCGAGAACTGGAAAAAATTATCTCCAGTAAAAAAAGAAATCCAAAAACCGGATGTTATAAAATACCTTAACGAGCTCATTAATGACGACGACGAGTATATAAAAAACATGGGTTGGATAGATTGGAAATATATAAAAAAACAACTGCTATCTCTTGGGTTTTTAAAAGAGAGTGATTTTGTTATGATTGACGAGGAGGCGTTACAATTTGCCGAGCTCGTGTTACGAAAAGACACCGTTGACTACGTTAAATTTACTCTTAGATATGCCGACCGGGAGGTTAGGCTCGCCGAGAGAAATAGAAAGCTTTCCGAAATGGGTCCGGAGGATGTGAGGGAAATGGCCGAGACCATTTTAGCTAAACAGGTATTTTTATCATTGAGAGAAAAAAAACACACTTTTACAGATGTACAATAAATCAATTCCAGTAACGAAAGCGCAATATGACGGCGCCAAAAAGAAGTTTGAGGGTTATATCGCACACCGTCAAGAGGGCGAGGCCTATTTTATAAAGCTGATTGCTCCGGGTCGCGGTGTAACTGCAAAGCTTAAGAAATTTTTAAATATTGAGTAATGGCAAAAACTGTAATAGGAATAGACCCAGGTAAAGGCGGCGGCATAGCCCAGTATAAAAAAGGATTTGCCTCGGCCGTTGCCATGCCGGAAAATGTAAAGCGCCTCAATGAATATTTGATACAACTCCGGGACAATAACCCGGAGATTGTTGTTTTCGTCGAGAAAGTGCAAGCCTTTGTTGAGGACGACGAGGTTGGTGGTTTAAAGTTTGGTATTAATAAACTTCTTGCTCAATTCGAGCAAATTAAGACCGTGTTAATTATAAACGACATTCCATTTATAGAGGTGCATCCTAAGACCTGGCAATCACCCCTAAATTTACCGAAAGGGCTTAGCTCAATGGAAAGGAAAAATTTATATAAGCAATTTGCTCAACAACATTTTCCGGAGGCTAAGGTGAACTTAAAAACAGCCGACGCGCTTTGTATTATGTATTTTGGATTGCAAAAGCTGATTACTGATATACATTGGATAAATCAAAAAATTATTGAATTTAAAAGCGAGGGATTTTTTTAATATTATAAAATACTTTGTTGTTGTATTATAATTATTATATTTGCTAAAAACTTTTATATCGTGGAAAATATAAAAAACATCCTGCTTAGTGGCCTAAGCGATATTAATGAGGCCATAGACCACCATGACGACCAAGACCAGGTTGTTTATTTATCGTCAAAATATTTTAGCGAAAAAAACCAAATCGGTTACGAGCTGACCATCGAGGTAATTGCCTCTATGGTTGATAAATTCCATGAGGGAAATTATCACAGCGACCGAGGAGATTGGGAGGGTCGAGGCTCTTACTGGGATGTGTCGAGTATCTCGATACAGTCGGTTTGTGTTTTTACTTTCGACAATGACGAAATTGATTTAAATATTACTAACCAAGAGGCCGTTGCTTCTATAACTTTTTAGCTATGCGATTTAATGATGTTATTTTTATGCAAAATTTTCTTTCCTGGTTGAGAAAGATAAATATGCACTATTTTGATTACGACGCGTCTGTTATTTTTGAAAAGAACGAAATCGAGCAAGTTGCTTATTATGTTTCTTACCTGGATGAAATGGGCTTTACCATTACAACACCACCCCGAGAAAATGATTTTGTTTACATGACTGTTATTTTCGACAAAGAAAATCGTGAGTATCTCGTGCAAAAACCTGTTTTTAAAACCATGCTACAGAGCTATATCCACGGGATAGAGCAATCAGTTTTAATTATTAAAGCACGACGGAAATAATGGCAAAAAAACTCACCCCTGAGCAAATTGAGCAAAAAATTGTTGATTTAGGTTACGACATAATAAGCGTAACCCAATCAATGATAAAATTTTGGTATCGAGGCCAAAAAGTTCAATACTTTCCAAAATCTGAATGGTTTAGCGGAAAGTCAGTTAAAGACAGCAGAGGCATAGAGGAGCTTTTTAAACAGATAACACCGGAACCCGTTACTAAGAATAGTTATTTAAGGATAGTTAGTACGGTAGTTTTCGACCCTTTGGCCGGCTCAAATTTGCAGACAGTAATACCGGATATAATTGCATTTTGTAAGTTATATAAATGCAATGCAGAATTAAAATTTAACGGCTGTCAAAATGTAATTACTCCAAGTACTGACGCCCAAATTGCAATTAAAGAGTGGTTTAATGGCTAAGCATATTACAAAAAATAAATCGACTTGGATTTTGAAAAGATGGTTGTCCGGAGAAAACAACACCGTTAAAGAGCTTTGTGATAGATACAAAGTAACCCGGCACCAGGTTAATAGAGTAATAGATAATCACCTAAATAAAAAATAATGGCAGAAAACTCAAAAATACAATGGACTGACCATACTTGGAACATCGCGGTAGGATGCAAAAAAGTTGACTCTGATTGCAAGTTTTGTTATATGTACCGAGGTAGCCTTAACGAAACGAGATATAACCCTATGGTTGTACGTAAGACCTTAAGAAATACCTTTAATATGCCGCTAAGGCTAAAAGAGCCGTCAAAGATTTTCGTGAGCTCCTTAACTGATGTTTTCATTGAGGATATTGATAATTTTAGAGACGAAATGTGGAATATCATAAGATATTGCCCTCAACATACTTTTCAAATTTTAACCAAGAGACCGGAACGTATTGCAAAATGCTTACCGCCGGATTGGGGCCATGGTTGGGATAATGTTTGGATAGGCACAAGTGTTGGCAGTCAAGGGAGTTCTCACCGAATAGCCGATATTATTATGCAGACAACAAAGGTCAACATAAATCAAATGTTTTTGTCTCTTGAGCCGCTCCATAGCGAGGTTATTATTGACCACAAATTGCTTGCTCTTTTTGACTGGGTTATCGTCGGCGGGGAAAGCGGTAACGAAACCGGAAAATACAGATACCGGCCTTGTGAGATACAATGGATTGAGAGAATTGTTAACGACTGCAAAGCCCTGGAGGTTCCTGTTTTCGTTAAACAGCTCGGTACACACTTGGCCAAAGAATTAAACCTAAAAGACCGACACGGCGGCAATATCGACGAGTTTCCAATAAATTTAAAAATAAGACAATTCCCAGTATGAAACCAATTATTTTCCCAGGCGCTAACCTTGTGCTAAACAAGCCCGCCGACATGACCGACGAGCAATGCTCACCTTTACACGTACAGAAAGTCACAAGCCAGGGCTTTCCGTATTATATTTCAGCATGGCAGCCAAGCGAGGAGGACATTGCTGCAATAAATCAGGGACGCCCTGTATTTTTGCAGATAACCGGAGCGGCTCACCCGCCGGTATCTTTATTTACACTAACCGAAAAAGGCGAGCACCATGAGCACCGTTAGAACATTTAGCCGGGAGTTTCCCGCTTATCATTCAACCATGGGCCAAACCTATTTTGTTGAGAAAATGCTTAATGTTTTTGATGTTGACTATAAAGGCGAGGGCTATCTCAAAAAACTAAGAGAGCTAAATCCTGATAAGAGTACAAATGTTATATTTGACTTTTGGACGTCGTTGGCGCCATTACCGGAGTTACACCAACGTAAAGGCCATACAATACGCGCCGGCATGTCTTTAAAACCTGGAGATTTGTTTTCTCCTCGAGTATGGTCCGGTAAGCCTTATCGCTCAACACAAATAACTTTTCACAACGATATTGAGGTTGTAAAGACCTGGGATTTTAGTATCGAGGACAAAGAGGTTAAAATCGACGGTAATGAGGCAGGGCTTCTTACAATCCAGGATGTAGCGAATAACGACGGGTTAAGCTTTGCCGATTTAATTTTGTGGTTTAAATATCCAACCACATTTAAAGGGCAAATTATTTGTTGGGACAAAACAATCGAATATTAATTTTAATTTTTATAAAATGATTGAGACAAGACGATTAAATTATGAGGACTTTATTTTTCAAAAGCTTACCTACAATGAGAAACAAGGCAAGCTTGTAATAAAGTACCAGGAGAGAGGCGGGCAGAAAGACGGCCACACCCACGAAAGTATTGAGGCTCCTCACCCGGATTTATTGAAAGCAATGGAGGCTTTAAAACCGCATGTTGCTCGTATACTCACCCTGCAAACCGGTTGGGATTTTGCAAGAGAGGGCTTAAAAAGCGATTTTGATGCCTTAAAGGGGGCGGTACAGGGCGCCACGTATGCAGATAACTCGGTTAAGGTTGTTACTATCCTAATGAAAGGCAAGGAGGACACCGAGGGCGTTAAAATAGCCGGCTCGCTTAAATGCTTAAACGGGGACATGAGTTACAATATCCCGGTTGTAAGGTTTAACAGCGATGCGATGATGATTGAAAAAACCGTTGAGAAACTTGTTGACGACATTAAAGGCGAGGCATTCGGTTTTATTTTCCAAAATAAGAGAAAACAGTATACTATCGAGGAGCAAGAGGAGCTTGACCGTAAAAAAGGTAAGAAAGGCAAAAAAGCCCCAAAGGAGCCTAAAAATCAACTTAATCTTGTTGACGAGGCCGAAAAGGCAGAGCAAGAGCAAGGCGAGAATAAAGAGGAGGAGCAACAAACTGAATAATTTACAGGGCTCCGGCCCTGTTTTATTTTATGGCACAAAAGACACATAAAGATTGTAAAAATTGCGGCATTCCTTTTAAAATGTATCGTACAACTGATATATGTTGCTCACCTAAATGTTACGCCGAATATAAAAATATATCAATATCAAAAGTTTTTAATCCTATCGAGCCAATGGGCGAAAAAAGAACGATAGAAAAAATGCAATATGATGTTGACCGTTTGGTTTACCTGGCCAAACCTGAAAATAAACTTTGTCGTATTAAGGGAACAAATTGCACGGTAAAGGCTACTACAATCGAGCATACTATGGGACGCAAAGGTTATGCCGACGAAAATAAAAGAGCCGCCGGAATTACTTTATATTTGGATAAAGATTATTGGCTCCCGGCATGTTGCAGCTGCAACACCGAGCTCGAGAATAATCCCGAATTGTCAATTAAATTTCAGCTTAGTAAAATTCATGGCGGTACAAAAGAAAAAAAGTAATGAGCCGGTTTGGACCGGTCCACCACCGGAGACAATTGTAGATGTTGTTTCTATTAAATGCGAGAGAGTAATTGTTACACCAATGAGGTATGACGAGGCAAAAAATATAAAAGCCTTTAAAAACGGATGGACTAACAATATTTTTCAACAGGGATTTCATAATTATAAAACAACCGAAATTAATGGAGATACCAGGACGGATAAAATGGATTGACGAAACTAAGGCCTTTGGAGCTAATGGTTTTCGGAAAAGAGAGTTGGTAATTACTACCGACGAGCAATATCCTCAACATATACTTGTTGAGTTTACTCAAGATAAATGTGATTTGCTTAATAGCTTTGGCATTGGTGAGGCTGTTAAAATATCAATTAATTTGCGTGGCCGAGAGTGGGTAAACCCTCAAGGAGAGCTAAAATATTTTAATAGTATACAGGGGTGGAAAATAGACCGTATTGGCCCGCCTCAATACGGCTACCAAGCGCCTCCACCGCAACAAAACTACCAAGGCACCGGGAGCGCCGTTGACGACTACCAACAGCGACAAAATCAACCGCAACAAAATACTCCACCAAAAGAGGAGGAGCACGACGATTTACCTTTTTAATTAAAAGCCTCAAATGTGAGGCTTTTTTATTTTATAATATAAAATGTTTGTTTGGTATAATATAATTATTATATTTGTCTCTCATGATTAACAAACGAAAAGACTTGTATCGTGGAAAATACAACCTTATCTCGATTACCGAGGCCTAAGAAATCAGACGACCCGGAGAGAGCTGCAATAAACATGAATTTTATTATCAAGTGGAAACTAAAAGACCACGGTGGTATAAAGGCGCTTAAAGGCACTCATTTAGTGAGCGCCGGAAAGTACATGGCCATTATTGAAAAACATACAGAGCTCGACCCTGGCGCCACTAAGACAGAGCACTTTAATCGTGCCCTATCAACTAAAGAGCAAAACCTCACCATTATTACAAGAGACAACTTAATTGTTCAATTTTTCAGAAAATGAAAACCAAAAAAATAATATATGTCGGTAATATTGCCATTTTAGCAAGTAGTGTAAAAGCGTTCGAGCAAATGAAAGAACTCGTTGAGGCTCGAAATTATCTTTGTTTACATATTAGGAAATTGGACGACATAAGAGGTGTACACTTTGCAGATGTTTTTACGGCTTATGATTATAAGAAATTACAAGGTTTTCAAGAATTACATGAGCTTGCTCTTTCGAGAATAAAAAGACCTGATTGGAATATAAATTTTTAACATTAATAATTTTTACTATGCACATTAAAAAAATTACAGTAAGTAACCTCAAAACTATAAAAGATTTTGAGCAAGATTTTCAGGGAGGCGTTTACCTGGTTACCGGTGAGAATGAAATCGGAAAGAGTACAATATTAAATATTATTGGTACTCTACTTACCGGCGAGCGCTCGAGCAATTTGCTAAAGGAGGGTGAGGAGAAAGGTTTTGCCAAAATAACCGTTGGCGAGGGAGAGGAGCAATATGAGGTATCGCTTACTTTCAGCGATAAAAACCCGCGCGGCACCCTGCAAATACAAAAAGTTGGTAGCCCAATGAAAAGCGACAAGATTAGCGCTTTACAGGATATTTTTAAATATCAGGATTTCGATGCCAACGAGTTTGTTAAATGGAGCGATACGGCCGAGGGGCGCCGTAAGCAAGTGGCCGTTGTAAAAAGTTTGCTCCCAAAGGAAATACAGGAGCGTATTGCCGAAATAGATACCGAAGTCGAAACCACAAAAAAGGAAAGAGAGCCAGTTAACCAAGATATAAAAACTTATCAGGGGTTAGTTGACAAGCCAGGGGTTAACGAAAAGGATAAAAAAACCTATGCCAAAGCGGTTATTGCTCAAGAGGCAATTGATAAAAAAGTAACCGCGGCCACTACAAACGAGCAACGCACCGGTGTTATAAGTAGACAAAACGACCGTATAAAAGAGCTCGAAAGTTGGGACGACACAACAAAAGAAGTTGTTGACGAGTATGACGCCGATATTGCCGAGCTCGAGGCCGAGCTCGAGGCTAAAATAAAAGAGAAAAAAAATTATGTCGATAATCGTGCCATAGAAAAGGAAAAGGCCGAGACACAAAAGCAAGAGGCCGCCGCCTGGTTGCTTGCTAATCCCGAGCAAGACCTTGTTGCGCTTCAAAAAGATATTGACGATGTTGAGGAGCATAATAAAAAGCATACCAAAGTTAAAGAGCTCGAGCAAAACATTAAAAAGCTCGAAACTTTAAAAAAGAAAAAAGCTAAACAGGAAGCCAGTATAAATAAATTGCTTGCAGACCGTAAAAAGGTAATTAAAGACGCTAAGCTCCCTATCGACGGCCTTGACTTTGACGACGACGGCCTTACCCTTAACGCGGTGCCGTTCCGTACTGGAGAGATAAGCACCTCGCAGGAAATGGAGGTTGCTGCCAAGCTTATTATCGCTAAAAACCCAACCGTTAAAGTTTTCCGTATCGCACAAGGCGAGAGCCTGGGCAAAAAACGTCTCCAGGCCATTGTTGACTTTGCAAATAAATCCGGTTACCAGGGCTTTATTGAGGAGGTACACCGCGGCCAAGACGAGCTTATCATACATGAGTATACTGAAAAATAATGATAGAGCTAAAAAAAGTATATTATGAAAATGCCGCCTTAACTATGGAGCGTATGGAGGACGAGGTAATCGATTTAACGGTTACCTCGCCGCCGTATGATGGGCTAAGGGTATATAATGGCTACAGCTTCGATTTTGAGGCCATAGCAAGAGGCTTATGGCGTGTAACCAAATGGGGGGGGGTAATTGTTTGGGTTGTTTCAGACCAAACAAAGGACGGAACCGAAAGCGGTACAAGTTTTCTCCAGGCGCTATATTTTAAAAGCCTGGGATTTAATTTACATGATACAATGATTTACGAAAAGGTTGGGCTTACTATGAACCATAACAGATATGAGCAAGAATTTGAGTATATGTTTGTTTTCAGTAAAGGAAAGCCCAATACATTTAACCCTATAATGGTACCATGTCGTTTCCCGGAAACTAATCGAACCGGTAAATACTCCGAGACCGACGAGATAAACCGAAAAGCTTACAGCGGCAAAAAGCGTAAACCAGTACAATCAACAAAAATTAAAGGCAATATTTGGCGCTATGCAGTTGGTAAAAATCACTCAACAAAAGACGCTATTGCGTTTAAACATCCGGCAATTTTCCCGGAGAAGCTCGTGAGAGACCATTTGCTTTCCTGGAGTAATGAGGGTGATTTAGTTTATGACCCTTTTGCCGGGAGCGGAACTACTCCAAAGGTTGCCCAGGTTTTAAATAGGCGTTGGGTTGCAAGTGAAATATCCGAGGAGTACAAGCCTATAATTGACGAAAGATTAAGAACTCTTGAAAATACCTTATTTTAATGGCAACCGTTAAATTTAATTTAAAAGAAGTTGAGGGCGAAAATAGTTGCGAGGTAACTATTAAAATGACGCACGACGTGGCCGAGGATATATTTGAGATTATAAACTCAATATATTGGGTTGAGATAACTTCAACCGGCTCGGCAAGTTTCAACTCAAAATATCACATTGCTAAATTTACTCTTACCGATAAGGATAAGATTATAAAGCTAAAGAACGGCATACACAACACATATTTAAAAGTAAATAATCACTTAAATTAGAATTATGAAAAAAAGAATTTACATCAAAAACGAAAAGCCTGGAGCGCCCTGGTGGTTTACTATGGCCGTGATATTATTTATTGACCGACTTGGTTATCCTGGTTGGGCATGGGGTGCCGGCGGGGTCTTAATGGCTATGGCCTGGATTGTTTATTTTAACCGATTTTTTAATAGTGTCGAGATAGATATTTTTGAGGATTTAAGAGACCCGATAAAAATGTCTGTAACTCGTAATTTTCAGGAAATGGTTAACGAACGGATTAGAGAAGCTAAACAAAAAGCCGATGCAAGTAAGTAGACCTCTCGCTTTCTTTGACCTGGAAACTACAGGTAAAGAAACCACGAAAGCCCGAATTATAGAGATAGGACTTGTCATAATAAAAATGGATGGTACTACAGAAGAAAAGCGCCGCTTAGTTAACCCTGGTGAGCCCATACCACCGGAGGCCACCGCAATACACGGCATTACTGACCACATGGTCGCCGGGCAACCTAAATTTAAAGAGATAGCCAAAAGCCTTATTGTTACTCTTGAGGGTTGCGACTTGGCCGGTTACAATATCGATAAATATGATATACCGGTATTGTCGGAGGAGTTTGCCCGCGTGGGCATAGACTGGCCGCCTAAAGAAAGCAAAATCTTAGACGTGTATAAGCTGCAAAGTTTGCATAATAGTAATAGCTTGGCAGCCGTATACGAGCGTTATTTTGGCAAACCACTTGAGGGAGCGCACGGCGCGCTCACTGATACAAAGGCAACGCTCGAGGTGCTTGTTGAGATACTCGCCCGTTATTATAAAGACGGGGTTACGGTTGAGCAATTACACGACCTCCTCCAGGGCGAGGACGACCCGCGCCGGGTTGACTATGCCGGAAAGCTGACCCTAAACGACGCGGGGCAATTAGTTTGGGCTTTTGGGCCTCATATTAACCAACCCGTATTATCTGACCTGGGTTTTTTTAATTGGGTTTTATCCAAAGACTTTCCCGCCGGCACAAAGCGTATATTGTTAAACTACCAAAAACAACTTTTTGATGGAAATTAAAGACCCAGTAACTTTAACGGCCGATTATATAAGGCAATCAAAAGAAAACTTTCTTTTAACTTTTAAAGGTGAGCCTCATTGGTTTCCTAAAGACCAGGTTGATTATAATCAGGATAGCAAAGAGCTGATTGCCCCGCGTAAGTTGCTCGCTAAAAAGTTCCCAGGCGAATTTTAATGAGGTGTTATTTTACATATCTCGACGGTGAAAAATATCTTATACCGGGATGTATTGACGTTATGCACACCGATGACATAAGAGATTGCACTTGCCCGCAACCGACAACCGAGCACCGATTTATGAAAGAGCGTTTTAATGCGGTTTTGAAAGATAAAAACGAAACCATTAAAATATTGCTTTCGGAAAACAAACGGCTAATCAAAGAGCTCGACAAAAAATATAAGCCCGGCAAATAAGCCGGGCTTTTTTTATGCTCACGACATTAATGTCGTTAGCATAAATATTATAAATATATTTTGCTATGTAATATAATTATATTACTTTTGATTTATGGAACATTAATTTAAAAAGTGAAAAATGCGTTTAAACAATTTTAAGCGACGGGCTCGCCTCTATGTATTGAGGCACCGTGAAAAAATAATTATCCTATTATCGGTAATGTTTTTTATAATAACCCTATACCTTTTTTTGATATGGAAAATTTAGAGTACTGGAAACAACGGGCGCTACTTGCCGAGGACTACATCGATAAAATCCCGTGCGACCCGGATATTACAGCCGAGCAATATGGCGCTTACAATCGTTGGAAAAACTTCAAAAGCTCTAATTTTAAAACGCTCACCATGCTTTATAAAATATTGAGCGTTTCAATGAAAGAGCGAAAGTTTTTCAATGAGGGTATATGTAACAACATTAATCGTCTACTAAACGAAAGTGTTATCACAGCCGACGAGCACGGGAGGCTCCTGGAGCACTTTATGAGCCAAAAGCCAACCGAGACCCTACACCGAGAATATTATGAGCCTGGAGAGCTCGGTAGTTATTGGTGGCCCAGGACGCCAATTGGATTAGCAAACAGGAAAATATTTATTACAAAATTAATTTATATAACAAGTATCTAATGGCTAAGAAAGGTAAAAAGCGTCTGAACTACTACCAGGCTCATAAAAATAAATCACCGTCTTATTTTCACTATCCGAGAGGGTGGAACCGTTACGCCATAAAAGTAGATAACAGTGTTATCGCTTTTGTAAGAGTTAAGAATGCCAGTGAAAATTTAATACAATCATTAACCGCACTCGCTAAGGCAGCGATAAAATTTTATAGAAATCAGGATAGAAAAGCAGGAATTGAAAAATCACAATTAGATTTTGCTGATAGATTTTAGCCAACAAAAAAATGCCATGAAATACACTCAATTATTCACAAACAAAAATAAAATTATGTTAATCAAAACAATTGCAAAAGTAATAGCTAAAAAATTAGAGGACTGGCTCGAAACAATCACAGACGAAAACCTTAGAAAAGAGGTGCGGAAAAGCTTGCTTGTA
>Ga0247809_1000078_pt1 | contig 57281 bp, 79 predicted proteins | sample UWRJL104311B1_FD_180951 | JGI IMG/M metagenome (GOLD analysis project Ga0247809, IMG submission 180951) | Plant litter microbial communities from Arlington Agricultural Research Station in Wisconsin, United States - UWRJ-L104-311B-1 | ecosystem: Environmental > Terrestrial > Plant litter >... | reverse complement strand
CTTGAACAGCGTGAGCTCCAACCGTCAGCGCGCCAGAGACATCGCCGAAACATCCGGCGCTGCTGATCCCGAGACTCTCGCTGCCATCGACGAGATCCATGCGCGCCAAGCACAGAAACTGGAAGCCGAAGCCAAGGCCGAAGGTGTTCAGCAGGTCCAGCAGATCAAGGCCACTGCCCAGCAACTGAACTACCACAACCAGCGCATCGAAGAGATCCGGCGCGCCGCGACCGAGGGCGAGATTCCTGAAGAACCGCCGATGCTGGAAACCGCTCCGGCCGAAGACATCCAACTCCGTGACATCCGCGACCGTGAGGCCAGTCAGCGCGCCATGGAGATCCAGCTCATGGACATTGAGCGTGACTCCAATCTGTCAGAGATGGAGCGAAAGTTCCTGCGCGAGCCTCTGATCAAAGAGCGCACCAAGGCCGAGATGGAGCTACTCAAGCTCCGTCAGAAGCTGCCGGAATTACACACCGCAATGGAAGCCGGACCGGTTCCTGGTGCGGCACCTGAAGAGGTGACCGTCCGTGAAGCTGATCCGACTCCCATTGGTGAAATCATTCCAACTCAACCTACCTCGGACAACCCATCAACGACCCAACCACAAGCCCAACCAGCGCCAGCACAAACACTGCCGCCTGAACCGGTGGCGGCATCTGATCAAAGTCAACCGACGCCAACGCTGACAGAAACGTCTTCATCCACGACTCCTAACATCCGTGAGCCATGGGTCAACAACGCCCTGGCGCTCGGCAGGCAAGGCAAGGATCAACGTGGACCGCTCGCAAACGCGCTGAAGGTGCTCACGCCTGCTGAGCGTGCTGCCGCAGCTTCTCGTGCGGGTGTGACCAACCCAACGCTGGATGATCACATCCTGCTGGCACGCGAAATCTCCGATGCTGCCGGCCGTCCACCACCGGCTGATCCGGGTCAACCGCAAGTCGCGGAATCACCATGGAGACCGGGCGAAACAACGGGCGTCAAAAACGAGGTCATTGACAACGAGCGCCAGGCGATGGGTCTGCCTCCGATGGTGAAGGAAGCCGCCCGTGAATGGGGCGGACTCTGGGACAGCGCTTCATCGACACTCAAGAGCAACCCGCAGGCAGGTTACGAACGGGTCGCGACTCTTCGTGAAGGCGGTCTGCACAACGACGCTGACGCGGCTCTGCTGCTGCGCCACAAGATCGAACTGGAGCACGCCGCGCAGTTGGCTGCCCGTGAGATCAACAGCCCGAATACCACGGATGAGGCGCGTGTGCTGGCGGTTGAACGCCGCTCTGCCGCTCTGCGCGCTCTGACTGATGTTCACGAGGTCCTGCGCAAGACCGGCAGCGAAGTCGGACGGTCACTCAACGCCCGCAAGATGCTGATGGACCGGAATGAGGTTCCGACTGCTGCTGAAATGGAAGCTGACCGGCGTGTCGCGAAAGGCCGTGATCTCACGCCGGACGAGCGCGACGAGGTGATGCAGGTCCACACCGAATTGACCGATGCCAGGGCTGAAGTTGATGCTGCTGAAGAAGCACAATCCCGCGCTGAGGCCGTGACCGAGATGCAGGCAGTCGCTGACGACCTCGCCAGCCGCGTAGAACCGGCCCAGGAAACGCCTAAAGCTTCACAGAAGGTCAAGGATGCGGCAGTTCGCCGTGAGCAGCGCAAGAAGGCCGGTGAAGAGGCTTTGAAGCGCATCCGCGAGAAGCTGGGAATGCGCGTCAACGTCGGTCTTGATCCGACCGTGCTCGCCGACATGGCGATCTACGGCCACTACATCATCGGCGAGGGCATCACGAAGCTCAGCGAATTCACGGCCCATATGGTCGAACAGTTCGGCGAAGTCGTGCGCAAGGAGCTGCCAGCGATCTTCAAATCCGCCAACGCGATGTCACTGGATGCTGATGCGGCGTTAACCAAGGCGAGCAAGAAGGCGCAAAGGCTCGCCGGTCAGTCTGCGGTCGCCATCGTTGAAGCTCAGGCCAAGGAGGTGAAGCCAGGTGCCCCCGTCGATCCGAAGATCGCCCGTGAGCTGCTGGAGGCACATATCCGCGAGGGTGTGAGCGGCGCCGACGATCTGACGAACCGGCTGCGCGAAAGCTTGTCCGATGTCTATCAGCGAGAGGTCAGCGACCGTGATGTCTGGGATGCGATCACCGGCTACGGGAAGATCTCAAAGCCCAGCAGTGATGCGATTAAGAAGCTGGCCGGAGCATACCGCACCGAGGCGCTGCTGCGGCGTAAGCTCTCGGCCGCCCAGGCGAAAGAAGCGATTCTCAAGACCGGGCCGCAGCGTGAGCGCGCTACCGAAGAAGTCCGGCGGCTCCAGCGCGAACTCAACGAGGAGATGCGCAAGAACGGCTACAACGCGACGGCCGAGGGCCAGGTGCGCGGGCGTCTGGACGCGATCAAGCAGGGGCTGAAAAACCAGATCCAGGACCTGGAGTCAGTCATCGCCGGTCGGCAGAAGCTGCGCGCCAAGGGGATGCCGGTCGAACTCGACGCCGAATCCCGCGACCTGCAGGACCGGTTGAAGGCTCTGCGTGAACACCTGCAGACCCTGCCGGAGTTCCGGGCTCAGCTCGATGCGGCCGAGAACACGCGTGCCATTGCCGCCGCCAAGGCATCGCGAGACGAGTACACGCGGAGGATCGCCGAGAAGGAATTCGAGTCCGCGGGCCAGAAGGACAAGGTCGTCAGCGCCGAACTGCGCCGTATGCGTGCCGAACGTGACCTGGCTGCCAAGAACTACCGTGACGCCAAGGCTGCTTCGGATGTCGGCAAGTCCGCTGATCTGCAGCGGAAGATCCAGGCTGCGGTCAAGGCTGTTGAAGCCAAGGAGCAGGCGCTGATCGACGAGAAGTGGACGACCAAGAATCCTGGCCGGAAGCTCAGCGACAACCCTGAACTTCGGGCCCTGCAGGAGCGTTCGATCGAACTGACAAAAGAGCTGCGGACGCAGAAGCACGGCGACGGCATGCTGGCGCTCCAGGAGTGGTACGACAAGCGCAAGGCCACGCTGCTTGACGCGCTGGCTGGCAAGGAGGCGCAGAAGCGGCCAGGACGCATCACGCCGGATACTCCCGAGGCAAAGGCCATGCGCGACGAGATCAAGGATCTGGAGCGGTCTGTGCGGGAAAAGCGGGCGCCTGAAGCTGCGCTGAAGTCCATCAAGGAGCGGATCAAGCGCCTGCAAAAGCGCATTGACGATGCCGACTTCTCGCGGGCTGCGACCAAGGAGCGTCCTGATTCGCCGGAGATCCGTGATGCACAACGTGCTCTGGATGACCTCCAGGAGATCTACGACCAGATGAACGAGGCCGACGGCACACGTGCCAACGAGACCTACCGGAAGCGTCTGGAGTTGCAGCAGGCGCGCATGGACGAGACTATCGCGAAGGGCTTCCCCAAGGCTGCTCCACGCAAGGAGTTGAAGCTCGACGCGAAAAGCTTGGAAGCGAAGATCAAGTTCGACAAGGCCAAGGAGCGTTACGAGAAGCTGAAGTTCCTGGATGAGCAGGCCAAGCAGACGCGCATGCAGCGCTTCTGGCGGGGCATCAGAACGACCAGAGATGCGTTCACGAACATCACCAGCTCCTACGACTTCTCGGCACCACGACAGGCCAGCAAGGCGCTGTACGCGAATCTGACTCGGTTGATCACCCAGCCGACTACCGGTGCGCGCATGATCGGCGGTGCGTTCAAGTCGATGTTCAAGTCGTGGGCGACGGACACGGGTGCCCGCGAGGTCGAGATTGCTCGGCAGAACCGTCCCAATGCTCTGAGCGGCGTGGACAAGGCGTCCGGCGTGGAGTTCTCCAGTTTGGAAACCAACGAATTCACGAAATTCGAGGAGAACGCTCACTCGATCATCGACACCTGGGCGGCTGAACCGATTCGAACAGGCAATGCGTTGAAGACAGCCGCGGGCCTGCCGTTGAAGCTCGCCAGCCGCGGTGTCAGAATGTCCAACCGGGCGTTCGTGGGATTCTTGAATGCCACGAGAGCGAGCCTGCTGGACGAACTGCTGCGAGCGAATTTCCAGGACCGGCCACCGACCGACATCGAACTGAAAGCCGTCGGCAACCTGGTGAACATCGCGACAGGCCGAGGCAAGCTCAACCCGAAGGTCGCGCAGGTGGCGTCGAATGTTCTGTGGGCGCCGAAGCTGCTGGCATCCCAGTTCCAGTTCCTGGGTGGTCAGCCGTTCTATGACGGGACAGCCAGGACGAGGCTAATTGCTGCCAAGGAGTACGTGCGGATCATCGGCGGCATGGCTACGATTGCCGCGATATCGAGGTTGTTCGACGACAAGAAGGAGAACGACCCGCGCTCAACCGACTTCGGTAAGATCGTGCGCGGTGACAGCCACATCGACCTGTGGGGTGGCCTTCAGCAGGTGGTGACGCTCCTGGCACGCCTGGGCACCCGCAGCACGAAGAACAGCAAGGGCGTGGTCAAGAGCACAGGACCGGACAGAAAGTTCAGTGACCCGAGTTCGATCAACATCGCGACGAATTTCATGCGCAGCAAGCTCCGGCCGGATCTGGGCACGCTCGTTGACATTGCGGCCGGCGAGAACTTCATCGGCGAGCGGACGACTCCCACATCGGTTGCTCAGTCACTGCTCGTGCCGCTGCCCATGCGCGACATCCGTGAGCAGTTCCAAAAGCAGGGATGGCCGGAGTTTCTGATCGAGCAGATCCTTGGCCAGTTCGGTGCCGGTGTGTCGCACTACGATCCGACTGCCAAGCGCGAGAAGGAGAAGCAGAAGTGATCAGAAGCCGCATGATTCTGGAGGGCTTGACGGCGGCTCCGGGGCATAAGGAGTCCTGCTCACACAGAACTCCTGAGTCACAGTGGTAGTGATTCCGTATGGGAATTAGACGACCCCGAGACATACCAGATTCCTCAATCTGGCCCGAACCGGGCGACGGTTACACGCGAATAAGCGCCCTGTGTGGTTCGGTCAAGCCGTGGTCCGAACGCAGCTCATGCCGCTCCCACCGTGCCGAGGAATGGAACCTCGTTTATTACGCAGCCTGTTCTCCTTGATCGGGCTGCGACCGTTGACTGAAACTCTACCAGCCCGCAGTGCCCGCGCAGGGATGCTACCGGAATGTCGCCGAGAGTGAATCGACAGCACGAAAAAGCCCGGCCGAGGTGGTTCTCGGCCGGGCTTGGATCTTGCAAGGGATTCGCAGATGCAGCTCAGATCGCCCTGAACCACCAAAGCGAACCCTTTCGGATGTCAGAGCTTTGACTGAAAAAGATCGACTGGCAAGAGTTTTTGCTGAACCGGCTTTCGCAGACTCATAAATCTCTCCCACTGCTCGGTCGTCACGGTCTTTCCAACCATGGAACTGAGCCACCCTTTCTTGTACTCCAAGCCCAGGGACTCAACCTGCGCCACAGTGAAGCCGCACCCACTATTTCCGGCAGAGTGAAGCAGTTCGCGGGTCAGTCTAATCTCACCACTCACAGCGCCACCTCCGTCTTCGGGTTGATGAACTCCTCCGTCAGCTTCACAACATCCTCTGCTGTGTGCTTCATGTAGGAGGCGTGAGCCCGCTTCGTGCTATGTCCGGCCACGAGCATGCGTAATTCTTCAGGCATTCCGGCTCTCGCCAAGCCCATACAGAAGCTTGTACGCAACGAATGGAACGTCTTCCTTCGCCTCCACCGGCCGTTCACCAGATGCTTACCACAGTCAATGCCTGCCGCGTCCAGGATGTCAGCGAATGCATTGCTCAGCATCGAGTTCGAGCACAGGCGCAGGTTTGGGCACAGGAACTCACCTTTGACCCACATGAAACGAGACAGATGCTCAGCCAGCACCGGGCAGCACGGCACAACCACTGGTGAACCGGTCTTGCCCGCCACGAACTGCAGCGAGTATCCTCCAGCACCATCAGCAACCACGTTCGAGCGTGACAGGTTCACGGCATCCATCATTCGCATGCCCGCCCAGCGAGCTAGCAGCACCATCGACACCCATTCGTCCCACTGCTTTTCCTTCAGCCAGGCGATGATCTTGTCCGTCTCCTCATCAGTGAACTCCTCGCGCATCGAATCCTCTTCGGGCTTCGTCTGGATGCCGATGCACGGGTTGTTGCGGATGATGCTCAAACGCAAAGCCTGGGCGAACACCGAACTGACAGCGAACAGCCTGTTGCGGGCGGTGCCGACGGTCACGTTCGCGCTGATCAGATCGTACCATGCTTGACACTCCTGGCCGGTGATTTGGTCCAGCGGCTTGTCCTTGTGCGTGAACGTACCGCAGACGGTCTTCACGTAGTCCTTCGCGTCTTTCGAAGACGGCTTTCTGGCGATGAAGTCCGCGGCGAACGTCTTGAAGATAGGTGCTGTCGTTTTCTCGGTCACGGGAGCCCAAGGATTCGGTACACCGGCAGCCAGGAAGACATCCTCGACCAGCACGCGCAGGACGCTCTGGCGCTGCTTGTCGGGTCCGGTGAGGGTATCAGCCAGGGTTTGCACCTTGTCGGCGATCAGCGCGGCTTTCTGTTGGTCTGGCGTGTGCAGCGAGCGAATGACCCGCTTATTGGTGACGGGCAGGATCAACGCGATCTGCTGCTGGGATGATGCTTTTTTGAGGTAGGTTGAGGCCATAGGATCAATCCTCCGGGTTGTAGTTTTTGGCCATGGTGCTCAGGTAGTCGCGACCCTTCCTTTGCTCGGCACCGCTAAGCTCCCAGGCATCCCAGTCCAGCACCTCCTGAATGGCATCAGAAACGAGTTCCGCCAGCTTCTTTGGCTCGATGGCATCCAGTTCCCACGAGGACTGCCCAAAGCGCTTGATATAGCCTTCAGCGCGGCTGTCCGTGATCTTGGCTGGATTCTCCGGCGGATTCATCTCACGCACCTGGTCCATGTTGAGGGCGATGCGGTGCATCTCGACAGCAGGAATCTCGTTCGGTCCAATCTCGTCGCACCGGTCGGTCAAGGTCTTCACGAAAAGGTCGAGACGCTCCTCGACATCCCGGCTCATGTCGATGCCGCTGGGATCGTGGTCCCCGAGGTAAATCACATGCAACTCCTTGCCGCTCTCAAAAGCGCCCACGAAGCGGTTCCCGGCTTCGTAAAGAGCTGATGACGATGAGTAGCCCTTGTTGGCGGTGAACGGCACATCCCACTCGCGGCAGACCGGCAACAGGACACCTTCCAAGGCCTGTTTTTCCACCATCACCTCGACGTAAAACGGTTGGTTTGACCAGCGGTCCACGCGGTAGCTGTTCACGCAGGCCTGGATGATGTCGGCAGGGGATTCCCAATGGGAATTCTGGACCATTTCCCGACCGCGATCCTTGATGATGTCCCAGTCGATCAGACCAGCCAAACGAGCGTCACTGACGAGGTTTCCGACGTTCTTGTAGCTGCGCTCCGTGTTCTCCACGACGCCCCTGGAGACGAGTTGGTAGTAGCACTGGCGAAGGGACAGGTCATAGCCAGCCCTCACGTACTCGGCGAGGATGCCGTTGATGGTTTGAATCATGGCCAGAGCGTCTGCTCCGAACTTTTTGTCGATGAATTTTTGTCTCATAGTCGATGGTGGTGTTAGCGGTTGAAGAGACGGCTCCAGAAGCTTTTTGTCGGCTCAGGCTCAAGCTTTACGGTAGGTGCGGAATCTCGCTCAGCGGCGGCCATTAACGCTGGAAGCGGCATTGTGAGCATCTCCATCATGGAGGGTATCTTCGCGGACTCCTCCAAAGCGGGTTGCAAAGCTTGCGCGAACTCTTTCGGCACCGTCATGGGAATGCCCAGGAAGACTATAGGCACCAGATTTCTCTCCCAACGTTCTAGCTGAACTGCTGCGAGCTTCTTCCTCCAGGCTAATCTGGCGGAACGCCTGCTGATGGACGGATGCGGTACGATTTTCATTGGTAGTCGATGTGTTTGATTTCAGGAACAACGCAACGTTACTCAGCAACTGTTTTTGGCAAGCGGATAACGGAAAAGAATCACACGCTTGAAGAAAAATGCAGATTTGCGTTTGACAGTGTTAGCGGACTGTGGAGAATCAGCGCCGACACATCGACTATTTATGAACCTCACCGATCAAGAACTCAACGCACTCAAGAACTCGAAAAACGAGACTGAGTGGAATTCCATCTGCGACCAGATTAAGCGTGCCCGCTCCGGGCAATATCCTCCGGACTGGTTTCCAAAGGTACTCGCCACGGGCCTCATCCAAACAGTCCAACTTGGCTGGCTCTAATCCATGAGCCTCCTCGAATCCCAGACCGACTCCATCCGGTTCTTCGTCACCGGAGAACCAAAGGGCCAGCCCAGAGCCCGCGCATTTGCCAGGGGAGGCATCGTCAGGATGTATGATCCTGGCACCGCAGAGGGATGGAAGGGCCAGATCGCAGAAGCCTGCAAGGAGTTCAAGGGCGCGAATCTCGACATGCCCATCCACATGTCCCTGGACTTCCTGCTACCTCGCCCGAAGTCGCATTACCGCACGGGCAAGAACGCCCACCAGATGCGCCCAGATGCGCCACAGTGGTTCACAGGCAAGCCTGACGTGGACAACTATGCAAAGGCCGTCATGGACGCTCTGACGCAGATCGGTGTGTGGCGTGACGACGCTCTGGTTGTCTCCCTCACCGTCACCAAGAGCTACAAAGGGCCAGACAGCCAGTCCGGCTGCTCTGTGCTGATCCGGCAAGCCCATAATCCTTGATTTCCCATGAGCACACCACGCATCCCGCAATACCTGACCGACCTCCACAAGTGGATGGTCAAATCCGCAGCCTCCAGCATCCGCGCAGTCAAAAGCCAGGTGAAGGTTTTCCGCGAGTCGTCCCGTAACGTCATCATGCCTGAGCGCATGGAGAAGCTCATCCGCAAAGACGCCCGCAAGCACGAAGCTTTCGAGAACGCCGTCCGCACCGGCTACCGCGCCAAGATCGAGCGCGTCCGTCTCGGCAAGGGCAAAAACACCCTGATCGGCATTCGCTTCGAGGCTGCCTGATTTTCACCACACCACCCACAACAGCAATACCATGGAAAAGATCGACCTCACATACCTACAGAACGAACTGGCGACACAAGCCGCGCATCAGCTCAAGCAGCTCATCCAGAACAAGGGCCAGAAGATCGTCAAAGCGATCAACGAGATGCTCAAAGACGCTGAAGACGAAGATCCCATCATCTTCAAGCTGGCCCACTCGATGAAGTTCGACCTGGCCAACATGAAGCTGGACGGCAAGCTCTCCTACAACCGGGCTGAAAGCACAAAGCTCGTGACCGCCATCAATGACCCCGAGCAGCCTCAGTTCGACCTGGGCGACGGCAAGCGCGGCAACATGGGAGTCGCCGGCGAAGGTGACTCTGGGGCACCATTGGGCGACGACGAGGATGACGAAGGAGAAGATGTCCTCGTACCAGAAGGGCGCGCCATCCACCACACCATCGAAGGCAAGCCTGAGTGCTACTGCACGCGCTGCGGCGAGGTCTTTGCTGACGAAGGCGCGGGCCAGGCGCACCTCGACGGACCAATGTGCGAAGACGACAGCGAAGCACCGCTGTAACCCATTTCCTGAGAGCATCAGGAGAAACGCTGCCGTCCAGAGATTGGGAGGTCCTGGGCGGCAGCTACTCCATCAACAAACTTCATCGACTATGAAAGAGATCATCAAATACGTTGCCGAAGACGGCAGCGAGCACGCAACCAAAGAGGCTGCTGAACGGCGTGAATCACTCCAGGAGCTTGTGAATGACGCCATGTCCCCATTGGCCCTTTCGCCTGAGCTTCAACAGGCCGTATCCGACGGCAAGGGTTGGGTTCACCACAAGCGGGCCACAGTCGTTCGCTGCCAGGACGCGATTCTTGACCTGTGCGATGAATTCGACATCGCCAGTAACTTCGCCGCATTCCAAGAGCGAGGTCCGCAAGTTCACCCGCTGTCTATTATTGGCCGCGTTCTCAGCGAGGTTGTTGACCCTCTTAGCAAAGCGTGGGGCAGGTTTGGCCGAATCGACCAGGAAGGACGCGAGCACCAGCAGCAATACTTCGCCTATACCGCAGGACCGTCTGCTGATCACGTTTGCCTGGAGGACCGCAGGTGATCCAACTACCCAACACCCCGGTCCGTCAGCGCATCGGACTGGACGACAACCGCTACGGCTTTTTCACCGACCAACTGCGCGAGAAGGGCTTTCGCTCGCTCGGGTACAGGAACGGCCACAAAGACGGGGACGCCGATGACCTGCTCATCAAATCCACGCCCGACTTCTGCGAAATCTACAACACCGGCAGCGGCTTCCACATCCACGTGAGCGAGAGCGCCAAACTTTTTTACCTCGTCGATTCAGGCGATTGATATTATGAGCTTCAAAATTGAAAAAGCCACACGAGTTGGTGTCACTCCTCTGATCGGCGCATACGGAGAGTCAGGAACCGGCAAGACCATGTCCGCGCTTTTGCTGGCCCGTGGATTCGTTGGACCGCAAGGCAAGATCATTCTCATCGACACTGAGAACCGTCGAGGCTCCTTTTACTCTGACGTTATCCCTGGTGGATTCGACACCATCCACCTCGGAGAGCCCTTCTCGCCAGTTCGCTACATGGAGGCTATGCAGTCGGCTGAAGATGGCGGCGCTGACATCATCGTGGTGGATTCCATGAGCCACGAGCACGAGGGCATCGGAGGCGTCCTGGACATGGCTGCCGACAACGAACAACGCTCCGGGCGGTCAGGTCTCCACAACTGGAAGACTCCCAAGATGGAGCATGCCAAGCTCATGCAGCGACTGATGCGCTCCAAGGTCCCGGTCATTTGTTGCATCCGAGCGAAGTACAAGACGCGCCAGGTGAAGGAAAATGGCAAGACGGCCATTGTGAAAGACCAGTTTACGAGCCCGATTCAGGCAGAGGATTTTATCTTCGAGATGACGGCTCACTTTGAGGTTATGCCCGACCACACTATCCACCTCACCAAGTGCTCACACCCTTCGCTCAAGGACTGCTTCCCAGAAGACTACAAGACGCCGATTAACATTGACCATGGCACCTCCTTGGCAAAGTGGGCAAACGGCCCGGGCTTCACTCCAGCACCTCAGAAGACAGCTTCAGCGGCTCCGGCCGACTCATTGACGGCCGCTAAGACCGCCCTCTGGGCCAAGTACAAGGCGCAGTTCGGAAACGACAGCAAGGCCTTCGAGCAGCATCTCAAGACCACGGATGTCATCACGCCCGAAGAGTCACTAGGCACCATGGACCTCAACCGTCTGCGCAAAGTCTGCGCCGATATGGGGGTTGCGCTGTGAGCTTCATTCCAGCGGATTCAGGTCCATCGGTCATCCTCGACACCAAGCAGGCCGATTACCACGCCATCGGCTCCGACATCAAGCCTGGAGATCCTCGGTTCACGATGAGCCGTAGCCAGCTCGAACGGTTTGCTGAATGCCCGTCCAAGTGGCTGAAGTCGCCGTCTATTGAAACAACGAACGCCATGGAGTTTGGCTCTCTCGTAGATTGCTTGGTCACCACCCCCCCAGCCTTCTCTGAACTCTACGCGATCTACCCGGAAGAGTATCCTGATGGCAAGGGTGGAATGAAGCCTTGGAGCCTCAACGCAAACTACTGCAAGGAGTGGCGCGATGACCAGGAGAAGGATGGCAAGACCTGCATCAAGCTTGCGACCTTTAACGAGGCCGTTCTGGCGCATGACCGGCTGATCAACGATGAGGAGATTGGAGGGATCATCCAGTCCTCCGATATGCAGGTTCAGATCAGGGCAATCTGGTGCGATGATGCGACCGGCATCAAGGTCCAGGTGAAGGCCATGATCGACTTCCTGCCAGGATCAGGAACCGCATTTGGCGACACCATCTACGACCTGAAGGTTGTCGCCGACGCCAACCCGATGAAATGGGATCGCTACGTGTTTAACCAGGGCCTGCACTACCAGGGCGCGATGTACCGAGACATGGTAAATGCTGCCACCGGGCTGAAATACAGGAACTTCGCCAATGTCGCGGTCGAGTCATCTGCTCCATACGAACCAACGGTTCAGCAGTTGTCTGAGGAGTTCCTGGCCATGGGACGCATCGCTTACCAGAGCGACATGAGGAACTACTGCCAGTGCCTCGCCAGACAGAAATGGCCATCTTACCCACGAGGCATCGTTGAACCTTCGGCATGGATGCTCAAAGCCTGACCACCAACCGACCTTTTGCCAACGCCAACCCTGCATGACCCCCATCAGCACACCAAAGCCCTTCAACCGCACCGGCTACATCGCCACTCTGCGGGCGACGAAGATCCGCGAAGAGGACGGCCTCTCGATCATGATCTACCTGGCTGAAAAGTGCGCTGACGACCGGACATTGCGCAAACGCACCTTCACCGCCGAAAAGATCAGCCAAGCCACCGGCATCAGCCGCATCACTGCCGTACGTCGCATCCGAAAGCTGAAGACCAACCGCCTTTTGCTCAACGCGAAGATGAAGCGTGTGAGCCACTACCAACTGCCAGCCGAAATGGAACTCCAGAGATTTGTATGAGAATTATTAACACCTTGCTATTCGTGATCGCAGCTATGGGCATCGTAGGCCTGCTGGGCCATACTATAGCCGCTTGTTTTCACGACCATGACACAGGGGTGGCAGCCGCAGCTCTACTGGGCGCTGCCTGCGGCCCAATTATTGGAGCAGTCATCCTTATCCGTCACCTTTTTTAACCAATCACCATGACAACCACCGAAACACCCGCCGCACTTCCGGCCACCATCACCTTCAGCAACTCCAACCTGCGTGACTACATCAGGGCTCGTGGAAAGGATGTACCGCTGCTCATCAACGCTTCCTCCCTGAAGGAGTTCATCAAGGAGCAGGCTGCCAAATGGCAATTTCACCTCGTCAGCGTGCCAAAGAAGCTGTTTGAGAACTGCAAGAGGGCGGCTGAGATTGCTTCTACACAGGCCCTTGATGCCTACATCAAGGAGAAGTTCCCGACACCCATCGAACTCATCGCTGGCAGCGGTGAATTGGTGGACATGGAAATCCCTGAGACTCTGCCTCGCTACACAGTCGAAAATGCGGTGAAGGTCGTCACGCTTGCAGCAAATACCGTCGTCATCCCGTGGGTCCTGTCCGGCGCCCATCACACGAACCCGAACCGGCAGGCTGCTGGCGTGGCCGCTTCGTCTGCGAGGAAGGGCGCTGGCGAGGTTTCTCTGTGCAGCCAGGACAATCCGGTGCCGGATGCCGAAAACGCCGAACCTGATGCGATTGTGGAGGAAGGCACCACCATGCAGCAGTTCGAAACTGGCGAGCCAACAATCCACGACCAGAAGACCGCAGCAGCCGTTGAATTGGCCAACAGCGAGTTCGAGTCCAGTGTTGATGAGGACGTTAGAGGTGGCCTGCTGGCTATTTCGCGAGATAATGCCGACGTGCCGTTCAGCGGTGCTGGATACCTTAAGCAGGCCGGCATCACGCCGATCAAGAATGCTGATGTGCCAGTGATCATTCAGGAAATGACCGGAGCGCCAGCCGTAGACACTCTCGAGTCCTGGCTGAACGAACACGGTCTGCGCACGATGGAACTCGACGGCTGCGAACAACCCTGGATCTGCATGGTGGCCGGCGTGACCGATGACTCCATCGCAAGCAAGATGGGCATGCGTGTGGCGCTCCAGCAAGGCTTGGTCGTCCAGGGCATGACCGAACTGCATGCGTGCTTCAACTACTCGGCCAAGCACAAGCTGCCATGGCCTGATTCACTCAGCCTGGCACTCGAACAGCAGGCCATCGGGTAACACTTGCGACCAAAAACGCAGCGAAAGGCCTGGATGACTTCATCCTTCAAGACGGGCGCTAAATGTCTACGAAGGGTCACTCGCACACCGGAGCGTCTACAGGTGTTGGCAGCGCGGAATTAGACGGCACTTAATTTAGACATTACACATTGTCATGGCATCATTTAACAAGGTAATTTTGGTTGGGAATTTGACTCGGGACCCCGAACTTCGCTACACCCCGAAAGGCAGCGCCGTATGCGACATCGGATTGGCCGTCAACAGGCAGTGGACCAATGACGCAGGAGAGAAGATGTCGGAGACAACCTTTGTGGACATCACTCTCTGGGGCAGGGTTGGAGAGATCGTTTCCGAGTTCTGCCAGAAAGGCGCCCCATTGATGGTTGAAGGTCGTCTTCAGACTGACTCCTGGGAAGACAAGGAAACGCTGCAAAAGCGCACCAAACTGAAGGTCGTCGGCGAGAACATTCAACTCCTCGGCAGCAAGCCTGAAGCAGGCCCAGCGCCAGGACGCGCTGAACGAGAAGGACAGCAGCAACGCCAGCAAACGCGTCCAGCACCATCACAGCAGCGCGCACCACTGCCGGTGGATAGGCGACAGCAGGGAGCGCCTCCTCCGCGCCAGGATGACTTTGGTGATGGTCCGCTGACGGACGGGCTGGATGATGATGAGATACCTTTTTAGAAAGGTACTACTTGACACACTAGGTGGACGGTAGAACGGTAATGGCGATGAAAACATGCTTTAAATGCCAAAAAGAACTCCCTCTATCCGATTTCTACACCCACCCAAAGATGGAAGATGGGCACCTCGGAAAGTGTAAATCTTGTACCAGATCAGACAGCGAAAAGAGACGCCTGGAAAAGTCCTCATCTAATCCAGAGTGGGCAGATTCAGAAAAGGAGCGCCAGCGCCAAAAGGCAGCCAAAGCGAGGGCAGTAAAGCGCCCGATGATCCTCGCGCATCAAGCGGTGAAGCGGGCCATCGGCGACAAGACGCTCATCCCCCAACCCTGCGAAGTCTGCCAGAACCAAAAGACAGAGGCCCACCACGACAGCTACCTGCCGGAAGATCGACTCAACGTCCGCTGGCTCTGCCGTCACCACCACAACCTTCACCACATGGCTGAACGAGCAGCCGCGAAAGCCGCCAAATAACCAGCCACATCGACTATGAACCGCTTCATTGTAACCAGACAGACCCCAGGACCAGCAGGATCACTGAACCAGGACTGGAAAATCATCGACACCACCAACGGTAGGCGAGTCTCCGTCAGGCCGGACAACAACACGCATGACGAATGGCATGAACTGGCTGCATTCCTCAACTCCCTTGTCGCGCCATGAAACGCCCTAACCAACTGCGCGACTGCGATGAGGTGGAGTACACTTCCAAGCTCTGGAAGTACATCAACCACCTCGAATCCCAGCTCAAACCCACGCTCACCCTCAGCGCCGAAGTTCCGACCAAGAACAAGGCCAAGGGTACGCTTGACGAGTGCGTCTGCTACGCTGTGTCTCGGCAGTTGCCAGCGACCGACGGCGAGTGGTTCTTTGACCGCATGGAGACCGTTGGCTGGCAGTTGGGCAAGCTCAAGGTGAAGGACTGGCAGGCGTGCATCCGCACCTGGCAGCGCGAAGGCTACCTGCCCAGCCTGCGACAGGGCTACGGCGGCACCGTCAAAGTCACGGCCCAATGGGAGCCGCCAACTGGAGTTTAACGACCAACTGCAACGACTATGGCACTACTAAACTACACGACCGAGATCCCCGTCGATAAGACGATCTCCGAAATCACCAGGGCTCTGTCGATGGGACGAGCCATGGCCATCCTGACCGAATACCACCCAAGCGGTGGTGGAGAGGTCCTGGCGATCTCATTCCGGGCCATGACGCCCTATGGCGTGATGAGCTTCAGGCTGCCCGCCAAGATCGACAAGGTGCTGCTCGTGCTGAAGCGTGACCCGAAGATCCAGCCTCGCTTCAAAACCCCCGAGCAGGCAGCGCGTGTTGGGTGGCGCATCGTCAAGGACTGGATAGAGGCCCAGATGGCGCTCATCCGCGTGGACATGGCGACGATGGAGCAGGTGTTTCTGCCGTATGCCCAGGACAACCATGGGGTCACATTATACGAGACGCTTCAGGCTGGTAAGTTCAATGGATTGGCACTGCCAGCACCAGGGCAAACACCCACACCCTGATGCAAGCCTTCACTCCCCGCGAGCCCACCACCGAGGAGCTACTCGCGACACTCGGCCTGCAAAAGGTCAGCCTGCCGTTCAGTGAAGAGGCTGAAAAAGGCGTCATATCGTGCCTGCTTCAAGACCCGGACGACCGCATACCAGAGATCAAGTCTCTGGTCCCGGCCGCAGCCTTCTACCACATCGCCTACCGCACCGTCTACAAGGCGCTGCTGGAGATGTGGGAGGCTGGTGTTCCAATCGGAATTGGTACGCTGTCCATGCGCCTGAGAGAGCAGGGTCTGCTCGATAAGGTCGGCGGTCCTTCCGCGCTTTCCGAGATGTGGACGTTCATCGCGGTACAGCAGCACTATGGGTTCTACCTACGGGCACTCCAGGACAAGCATAACCTGCGCAAACTCCTGCGGGCTGATGCGCAGAACATGATGGACGCGATCAACCACGGCAGGCAGCACATCGACGAGACGCCTGAAGCGCTGCTGAACACCGCTGAGGAGCGTGTTAGGTCAGTTCGCGACGGTACACACGTCGGCGAGTTCAAGACGACTGCCGACTGGATGACCGAGATGGCGGATGACATCGACGCCCAGGTCACGCGCAACAAAGAGATGGTACTCGCGGGTGAAGTGGCCATCGCTGGCGTGCCCACCGGTATGTCGGCGCTGGATGAGCGTACCAACGGCTTCTGCCAGGGTCATGTGTGGCTTGTGCAGGCCTCCCACAGCGACGGCAAGACGGCTTTCGCCATCCAGTGCGAGTTGTCCCTCGCGATGTCAGGCGAGGACATACCGTGCGTCCATTACCTGATGGAAGGATCAGCCAAGGACTTCTGGAAACGCTGCCTGTCGCATTTGACCAGGATCGACCTGAACCGCATCTTGTCTGGTGATCTGACCGCTGAAGAGATCAATCTTCTGGGTATGACGATGAACCACCTGCGCACGGCACCATTCCATCTGCGTCACAAGCCGGGTATGACCAAGCGTGAGATCCTGACGGACATGCGGCTGATGCACCGCAAGCACGCGAAGATCAGTGACACCAAGCCGCACATGCTGTTCTCCGTCGATTACCTCCAGCGCGTGAAGGGCCGGGACAAGTTCCAGGAGGAGCACGAACACATCAAGACCACATCGGCAGAGATCACGGACCTCACCGGAACACTGAAGTCATGCACGTTGCTGCTGGCCCAGCTCGCCGAAGACGGCAAGACCGCTGGCAGCAAGGCGGTCTCCTGCGATGCCGATGTGACCCTCACCATCTCCTGTCCTCCCGCAGTAGATGAGCACGGCAAACCCTACACTAAGCAGGGTAAATACGGCGATGTGGTCATTACCAAAAAGGACGAGTCAAAGCGAGTTCTGACCTTCGGAAAGAATCGTGTCGGCAAGCGTGGAGGCCTGCCGATCACGACTGAGTTCCGGGGTGAGATTCAGCGGTTTAGCTGATCTCGGAAGTGGCAAGCCTTAGTGAGAGCTGGAGCATGTCGATAGTCTCGGATTCCCCAATTTTATCCATTACCATACGTCGGAAGTGCTTTCCGGCAGCAGCCTGGATAGCTGAATCCATCGCAACCCGTTTCGTCTTCTCCTCCTGAGCTTTGGCCATTCTGGCTGTTGCCTGCTCGGCAGCCAACGACTTCTTCTTCATTTTCGCCATTCTGGCATTCTCAGCGTTTTCGTTCTGCTTGGCCACCATTGCCAGCCTCAGTTCCTCGCGCTTCAGCTTGCTTCGATCCTTAACGATGGAATTACAGATGCTCCTGACCATGTTTATGGCCGTGATGATTTGCTTCGAGCGAGATCTGGCGATGCTCAGATTGTACTCGCACTGACGCCGCCATTCGCTCTGCGCGTCTCTCACCTGCCTCAACTGGGATTCCATGGAAGCGATACTCCTGGCAATCTCCTCCGACTCATCCATCAGCCCCAGATAATAATCCGTCTTCTTGAGATCGTCGTTATCCACCGCAGCCAGCATGGATGCCGCTTGCCTGTTGATCGGTGATAGCGGGATCTCCCCAAATGTGTTTCGCTTCACGCCACCACCACCTTCCCAGCCAGCACGGCATCATCCCAAGCTATCCCGCGATCAGCCGGATAAACAGCAGACCAGCGGATCAGGTACTCGGCCAGCTTGACCGTCGGTGGCAGAGAGGTCATAAACCGCGCATCCTCGATCAACTCAGGCTTGTCGTAGCGGCTGATTCTGACCACTCTACCAGCCTCCACGGTCAGACTGAAGGTGAACGGACCAACGACAGCGTAAACGCGCTCTACGTGGCCGCTGAGCCAGTCAGCGACGGTGACATTGGCGAAGATTGGGAACTTGCGGGGTGGTTTCATTGTGCGGCCTCCTCTTGTGCGAGATACTGACAGCAGAAGCGGTCCATCACATTAGGTGGCGGGCGGCCACCACTGGTGATGAAGTTGCCAACAATGCAGGCGCTAAGATCTTTTTTGTCGGCGTCAGTCATGTCATCCAGATCCCTCCACCCGACATCCAGAAGCGCCTTGGTTATCATCAGAGGGTTGCTCTCAACTCCCTTTCGGTCAGCACTATTCACATATTCGCCGAGAGTGCGAATGACCTCCCTTTTGTCGGACGGCACTCCCTTTGTGATGGCTGATTCGATTCTAGTGACAGTTGCTTGACAGGCTTTAATGGATTTCATAGTCGATGTGCGTTAAAGTTTGATCTGAGGTTCTGCGATGGAGGCAATCACATGGGCCATTGCCGGGATGTTTTTGAGCGCGTGGAGATCCACGAAAAGCTTTGCGCTGGTCTGTGCTGCTCCCAGTGTTGCGAAACCGGGAGAGACTGAGTAGAAGCCGTGACGGATCTTGCGGACGCGCCAGGACTTGTTTTCAGGGCTGATAGGAGGCGTGTTCATTGTGGGATCGGTTTCTGACTGCCAGTGAAGGAACAAGGGTCCGTGCTGCTCGGTTCATCATCTTCGGCCGAATCATCGACGGTGATGCCGGGAACACAGCATGACAGGCAGACCACGGCAGCAACCAGGATGGCCAGCAGAGCCGCGCATGTGAGGCGCAGGGATGGCGGGATCACGCAGGCACCTCCTGATCATGGTATTGGAAGTAGCCGACCGCATCCTTGACTGTGGCAATGGAGATCGAGCGGTAGTCACGTTGAAAGTCGAAACCTTCCGGCAGCCCCAGAGGGCCGACGACGTGCCAGTAGCGGTCCAGCCTGTGCCATCGCAGGTAGTTTTTCATCCCGCCCTCTTCCAAATCCTGGCCGGCGACTCCCATGGCAATCGCCTCAAGAGCCCGCTTCTTGAACATACGCATCTGGTGGATATGCGGCCGGTAAGCGGTGCCAAGATCACCAACACCTGGCGGCAGGTGAACGAAGTCGATCAGACCAATCCAGCGGTCGTCCTTAATGTTGTGCCCACGGATGAACTGCTCAGCACGTTTGCTGGCGATGTGCATGGGCAGGCGTTTTGTTTGAGTGTCCATAGTCGAATTCCAGTGGGGGTTTACCATTCGAAGACCGGCAGGCCCGTGACCTCATTGCCATCGCTGTCAAGACGCAGGTAGTTGTAACCAAGGTGAGCAAAGGCCATGACGACCGCGAGGAACTCAGGCGACAGTTCATAGGCCTCGCTGGTAAATCGGTCGCGCAGGTCATCGTCTGACTCATCTGGCCCCCAATAGATGATCAGGCCGGAGTCTCTGCCCAGATGTATGACGCCGTCGCCCATGCGCTCGATGATGAGTATGTCCTCCTCCTTCACGTGGGAGGTGGAGATGCAGGGCACGGCCATGTAAAACCTCTCAGGCGTCACGCACTGCGGGTAGTCAATGGAGGTTGATGGCTTGCCGTGAATCTTGAGTCCGTGAGCGAGCTTCGTGAACTCGCCAGCCTCAGTCTCGCCGCCAGTGGGGAGTAGGTGATCAACGTCAGCCATGACTGAGACGCGGAACTTATCATCGCCGATGGCAGATGATTCGACCCAATGACCGGAGCGGACGACATGCGCGACGACAGAAGCGGCTGCGTCTGAGCCGATGATGATTTTGGAGATGGTTTTCATAGTGCGGTGATGGTTGCCGAATTTGCCGCCTTGATGGCTGCGGCGGGGGTGGAAAAGTGACGGCGGAATGACGCACCGCGCGGGGCGCGCCAGCACCCGTCTTTTTCGAGATAGATCTGCCCCGCGATGGTGTAAGCGGAAGACCCCTTCTCATGCGCCCATGGATTTGGAAATTGGAAGCACAACCAGTGCCTCACGTTGCGACCCATCGGGTCAGTGTGTTCGGAGTAGATGACGATGCGCCCGCCCGTGACTGGGCGGCTAAATTCGCCTGCCGCTTCAAATGCGGCAGCTCCTTCGCGTGTGGTGGGGTATTTCATAGTGCGACCCCCCGTGCTTTGGAGTGGTCAAAGCAGGCTCTGGCGGCACCGCATCTGGATGGGTGGCTGCTCCCGAACGCTTCGTTGCAAAAGTATGCGAGCCAGTGGCGTTCGGCGTGCCCGCAAAACACCTTTGCCACCGTGTAGCGGCCATCGGGCAATTGCGTCTTGCGGTCACAGTCCGGGCAGTGGCAACGCATGGCCGGGAGTTTGTGGAGTTCATCACGACGGTAGCCGCCTTGTTCCTGGCCTGTCCGGTCCCATCGGACCATAAGCGGCGAAAGGTTGGTCACTTTGCCGGTGAAGCGCTCAATGGCGTGCCGGTGTTTGGCTAGGATGGCATTTGAGACGCGATCGCCGATGGCGAGGGGTGCGAGTGTTTTCATAGTCGATTGGTGGTTGCGGCCCTGTGATGAGGGCCGGGCTTTTTGTTTGGGCTACAGGCCGGGCTTGCCAATGATCACCTTCTCAGGCTTATATTGCGTCCACGTTGTGACGTTTTCCTCACTGCCCGCAGGACACCAGCCGTGCTCAGTTCCTGGGGCGTCCGTGCCTTTGTACTGACCGCCAGTCATGACAGTGGACACCATCCACTCCTGGACCTTGCTTCCGTAGGATGAGTTGGGCCATACTTTTTGCTTGTACCTCTTGCCGTCAGAATGATAGACGCGGGCGAAATAGTCTCCTTTGGTAGTGCTCATAATCTTGTTTCCGGTTCGGTGTTTGGTTTGCGTCAGGTGATGCTGATAATGTGGATTCCAGTGGTGAATTAGCGTTGAGCATGAGCCGCACGTTCGGCGATGAACCGAGCATGGAGGCGGAAGGATGAGAAGACGATTGCGGCCACGTAGACGGCGAGCAACGCGCGGGCTGCTACAGAGTGCCAGTCAACGTGCCAGGACGCGATACGGCGCGACAGGGACGGCAAAGCGGCGGGCTTGTGGTTCATGGGCAGGGAGAGGAACGGGATGGTTGGCGGGATGGGATCGGGTTTCATGGGGTGATAAAGGGCGGGGATATGAACCGCTCCCCCGTACCCTGAAAGGCTTGACCTACAGGGCAGAGGGGAAGGGTTAGATGTGGAGCTTGCCGTCGTCTCCAACGGTGATGTTGATCCCTTCCGGGTAGCACTTGGAAAGCTTGGTGAACATGTCGCCATACTTTGGCCAGTCGCCATCCCAGAATCCTGCACCATGGCCTTGAGAGGTAAGCCAGAAGTCATGTCCGGCACTGCCTGCCTTGTCGTCACTGCGGGAGAATTCTTCTTCCGCGTCCAGATGGTACCACATACGGCACCAGAAGCTGAGGGCATGAGCGCGAAGCACTTCCAGAGCTTCAGGTGCGAAGTCTGAGGGGCTGTAATTGGCGTCTAGTGCCGTGTCTTCACATCCACCGCCAGAAGCCTCCCAAGCGGCGTCTACGGCCTCGCATTTGTATTCGTACGTGTCCGGCGTGACATCTCCATCCGGCGCTTCAATCTGCCACTTACCCTCTACCTCCACAAATTCCCACCCATCGCTCAGAAGCGAGCGCTTGCGGTTGTCCTGCTCATCCGTTGACGACCATAGCGCGGTTGTTAGGAAAGATTGAAAGAAGGTTTCGAAGTCTTGGAATGTCGTTTTCATAGTCGGTTGTGTGATGTATTGTGTGATGTATTGTGTGATGTGGTTTTAGAATTCGTATCCGGCGGCGGTGAGGGCGGCTTTTGCTTGACGCATGATGGTCACTAGGCCTGCAAATTCCGAATCCTTCATTTCCGGCAGACACTCGACAAGGCGCTCCGCCACAAAGAGCAAATCCGGCACGGTCGCTATGGCACGGGCGTTTGCCTTTTGCTCCGCAATGCCTTTCTTGCTGGCTCCCTGCCCTTTAAGCACGATGGCGACGGGTGTTTTACAGACATCCATTGCCTTGATGGCATGGCCGGGAATGACTGACGACGGACTGTCATAGATGGCAGTCCAGTTGTGCGGGGTGATAGGTGGTCGTTTCATAGTCGGTTTGATTTTGGTGTTGTGTGTGGTGCCCTGTCGGCTCCCTTGCGCGTCACACCGTGAGGCATGGCGCGAAGTGGGAGACGGCTAGGACCGGACGTAGTAGTCGGTGCCCAGATAGGAGACTTCCGTGTAGTCCTGGGCGAGTTCCTCAGCGGCGGCTTTCCAGTCGATGTGTGACAGTGGCCACTTGGCATCACGGTCAATGGCTCCAATCTCAGAAGCGAGTTCTTCCGCATACTCTTCAAAGTCGCGAATAGGGATCATTTCGGTGCCGTGCGTGAAATCAGCGGCATAGCCTTCGATGTTTTCGATTTCCTCCAGTTCTTGCATCTCATCGCCGCCGAAATCCTCTTGTGCGGATTCCACGGCAGCCTGTAAATCGTCGGTTTCCTCGTCGTATGCGTCTTGCATGTCGTCGTCCGTATCCGTGCCATCCACGGGGCGGGGAGTTGCTTTATGGGCATCCAGCGCCTCTTGCGCCTCAGTGAGGGTGTCACGAAGGGCTTCAAGCTCGCATTGACGCTTGTACAAGTCGCGAGTGTCAAGTGTGTTCATAGTCGTGTGTGTTTGGGTGTGGTGAATGGTTTAGAACTCGCTTGCGGCCTCGCGAAGCTGCTCCAGTTCGGGAGTGGTGAATGCACGGCGGAGCTGCCGTCCGATGGCAACACACGCGTTGTAGGCGGCTTCTGCGGACCGGCTGTCTGTGTCGTAGCCGTAGTCGCCTGCCCAGTCTTCGAAGGACTGGCTGTCAAAGTCCGGCTGCCCGTCGGAGATGAGCGAGGAAAGGACGGTGGGGAGATCGGGGGAGACTTTTTGACGAATGGCAAGAACGCCGGCCATCTTTGCCTCCATTTCCTGGAAGTCTTTGGGGCATTCTCCCCCGCAAAGGTCTTTCGCCTCAGCATAGTTGTACCCACCGCCTTTCATCTTGGCCGGCATCTTCACGTGACCAATGCCAAGTTTGTACGGACCGGACCACACTGGCTTGCCGTTGCGGGTCAGGGTGACCGTGTAGGCAATGTGCGGCCATTGCTCGCCGTCTTTGCCTTGCGGCTTGTCAACGGCTCCAACGGGGGTAGAGCAGGTAATGGCGAGTCCAAGGGATTCGGCGAGGGAGGCGAGGGAGGCGAGTGATGGGGCGGATTGTGTTTTCATAGTCGATGGAGGGTATGGGGGGATAGATTTAGATGATGCCGCGAGGGGCGAGGAGACGGCGGAACGTGCGGTCTTGACGGCCTGCCTTGCGCCATGCCTTGCGTGCCAGCTCAACGGACTCTTGAGCGTTGCGCACCAACACGCACACCTTGTCAGCCTCGCGGCGTGGCCAGTGCTGGCAGATTCCGCCGGAGACGGGGAGGCGATTCGGGTATTCACCACATCCGTGCTTGACCGCCAGTTCTTCGCGCAAGGCGGAGGCTGCCCGGTAGTGGGCGGATGCGTCACTGAGGTGTTTCTGCGTTTCGGCTGGCGGGGGATTCGTTTTCATGGTGTCTGTGGGGGGTTAGGATTTGATGAAAGTGAATTCGAGAACGTCGCCAGCCAAGTTGTTGCCGGAGTCGTTGCGATGGGCGAAATGGGATTCGTCCGAACATGAGGCGCAGTGCCAGCCGGGGATGGAGGCAAGGAACGCGTTACAATCGGCCATGTCGTTTTCCTCCATGCCCGAAGAGTCGCCATTGATGAGGCAGCTGGCCCAGTAGGCGGGGAGCGTGTACGTGGCGGTTGTCATGGCAGGAATGCCAGCGATGGCTTGTGCTTCGCTGCGCTCAATAGCGCCGGAGACGTGGTGACGGAGACGGGCTAGGGGATGTGATGGAGTGCTCATAGTCGATTTTGCTTGTTGCCGACTCACTATCACATGTTGCCTGCGATGTGTCAATCAGTGATTAATACTTATTTTCGTTTTTGCTTGCCAAGGGAGAGTAGCACCTGGCGTTGACCTGGTGCGGGCGTGAATGGCTGGTCAAGCGCTGGCACGTTTGTGGCGTGCCCTCCTAATTTATCACTCCACTACCTCAGAGTTGCCAAAAAGTGTGGATGCGCGTACGTGAGGTCAGACTATGGGACGCAACGCACCACTACACGCCGCGAAGGTAGGGCTGGCAATGGCCGCACTGGAGAGCGGGACAGCACAGAGCAAGGGACAGGCGCGGGCCATGACAGGACTGGGCAGGACAGCGCTGGCACCGGCAGCACTTGCTCCTCTCTTGGCCCGAAGCCCTGATTTGAGGCAGATGCCATCTGCGGGCAGCTTGCTGGATCACAAGACGGATGTGGACGGGGAGAGTGTTTCGATGCGTGTCGCGCTGTCCGATTGTGCTGATGCCTCACTGCGTATCCTGCGTCGCGTAGGGCGGAAAGCAGACACCGAACTGTCCAAGAGCGAGCGCGAAGCCATATCAAGGGCAAAGATGCTCATTCAGCTCGCGAAAGACTGCGGACTATGGACCGAACAAGGCCAGTCAACCATGCCGGCAGAGGTGCAAGCCATGCTGGCACGTGACGCTGACCAGATGAGCGTTGAGCACATCACGCAAGTAGAGGTCACGCGATGGAACAGACACCACGGCAGGCAAGACGGAATCAGCCCGACAGCGCTCAAGCAGCACCACCAAATGCTATCAGTCCAGACCGTGGGTGAGGAGCAAAATCCCCTGGACGTAGGTAGCGATGCTGGCGAATAACGTTGTACCAACAACGTTGAGAGGGAAATCACTGTCAATGCTTGGCATTCCAGTGCCCACACACGCCAGCTACACCCCCCAGCCCTTTGCGAGGGTCCCCCTTGTGCGAGAGGCTGCCCCCGGCTTGTCGATTCCCTGAGTTCCTCGATGGGCGCGGGGGTCGCGGAGAGGGACCCACGTGACTACATCTACCTCATCCCTCAGAAATTTTGACCAGTCTGTGGAAAAATCATCTCCCTTTCCACCTCTTCGCTCACACCACTTCCCAGAATTTTGGAACTCACTTCCAGAAAATCGACCCTCCAGGAAAAACAGACCTCCCGAAATTCCAGAAGCTTTTTGACCAAAACAAGTCACCCTCAACCCATGGCATCGACTACCAAACTACCTCCACGCTGGATCAGGCTGACCAACAACGGCATCACTGAAATCCAGGAGCACAACAAGGCTGAGTTGGTGAGCGAGCAGTGGCTCTGGCTGACAACCAAAGTCTGGGACTACCGCGAGTCCTGCGCCAGGCACTCATGCTGGCAGACATGGAGGTCGCTGTTGACGAAGTTCTTCCTCTGGTGTGCCGAGAAGTCGTGCGGGTCGAATCAGTGAACAGCACCGGTCGTTCGCTTCGCTGCGACACACATGCTTGATTCATATTCAGGCAGAGGGAGTCTGAGGGAGATGTCCTGAAAAGCAAGGGGTCGGCCTGCATTATACCGAGAAAGTATACTGAAGACCTGAAAAGAGGCTGAGCGATATTGGCACTCCCAGCCATTTCCTGGCATTTTCAGCATGCTCGACAACCTGCCTTCCGCTCGCAGACGACTACCGCCATCTCCGCCCACTCAGGCAGTCGGAGTTACCCCGGAGAGGTACTTTGATATGGAGCCCGGACAAAAAGCCTTCCGCAGCGCCACGCGCGAATACCACGGCAAGGTATTCAACAACCTTCATCACCAATACGTACTGGTCGCCAACCGGCAGATTTATGGAAAGGCCGAGATGACCGGTGCCGAGGCGAAGCTTAAGAACTCCGAACTTCTTCTGGCATTCAAGAACTCCATCGGAGCCGATGGCAAAGGGACGATACCGCTCGCTCGCTGGTGCATCGCCCGTGATGCCGGAAATAACGAAACAAACTCCACCCCATAACGAACCAGCATGAAACCGCTCACCCACAACCGCGCCATCTGCGAAGGCGACACTGGCAACACCCAGCGTCCATCAAAGGACAAGACGGTCATCTGGCGAACCTGTCAGGCAATGTCCGCCGAGGAGCTGAACAAAACCTCCAGGAGCCATCCAAGCATGGCATGGCGGTCCGTTGCCGAACAGATCGTCCGCGAGCGCTGCGAGGCTGCTCACGAGCGGGAGGTGGCGCCACTTGGTGATTCCGCTCCATTCGTCAAAGAGACGACGAGGATCGCTCCTCCGAACCGCAAGGCCAAGAAACACCGCTCTGTCTGGACGAGGAAGTGGACATCCGTTCACTGACCTCCTGCACCACCCAGTACACCAGCACGATGCCCATCGGCACCACGACAACCCGGAGAATAATGCCTGCGCAGTTCATGCCTGTTCACTCCTCCAACCAATATCAGTTGTCAAATACCAGACCGCATGTCACTCTCGGTCATCGACTATGACAAAAAATAAACCACGCGAATCCTGCCCATCAGGCCCTCAAGCCATGACTGACCAACCGTCCGATTACGGCCTGGCCATGGCTCCTGCCCCTACCGACATTCAGCAACACCCGGCCGGTTGCATCTGCGTCGTCTGCGAATCCATGCGCCAGGCCATCCAGAAGCCGCGTCCGATCGCCGCCATCCGGCCCGAGGATCAAATCCGCATCGTGCCGCCGCCATCGCCAATTGGCCTTTACGATGTCGTCAAACTTCGTTCGTCCGGCCCTGCAATGACCGTCTTGAAAATCGAGGTGAACGACTTTTCCAAAAAGATAGAACCGGATGCCGAAGTCATCTGCGCATACATCGAGGGTAATGGCATGATCATGCGCGTCACCCTGCCTTACGGATCGCTCGTGAAGGCTGAACAATGACCCACCGTCGCCACGGCCGGAAGCAGCCCTACACGGAGATCGGCATCCGTCGAATTCCCTGCTACCGGTGCGGTAAGACTGCTGTTTTCCAGTGGCAGGCTTGCGCCGACAACCGCCTCTTCAGACCGCTTTGCACGTCTTGCGATGTCGATCTGAACCGTTTGGTCTTGGAGTGGATGGGAGATCCGCAAGCCAATCAAAAGATGGATGCCTACGTGCAGAAAATCTTGACTCCAAGTCCCGCGCAATAACCTCGGCGCAGGCAAACGCCGTCGATGCCTGACCTCCGGCATCCAGGACCAAGTTCGCAACCGCAATGCCAGCGCTCCTGGGTGTGATCTTGCCGTTCTCATCGGCCCATGGATGCTGTCCAAGTTTCACGACAAAAAGAACCCTCCCGTTCCAACCAGCACCACAGGCGCATCAACCGGCAGGTACAGCCCAATGATGCCCTGGCGCTCAAGCTGGGCCACTGTGTAGGCCTCAGTCTTCTGCGGAGGGCCGATGATCAACGCTGCGACCAAAGCCCTGCCAGCTTTTGATTTCGGCTCTCGGTCGGAGTTGGTGGACCAGGTGAGTCCGGGGTGCCAGTATGAGATGTCCATTACGCCCGCTTCTCCTTTTCCAGCCACCTGTTGGCAATGGCAGTTGTAAATGTTCCCATCACCACCATGTCGGCCTTCAGAATGGCCACCATAGCAGCGTAGAGCAGGTCATTGTCAGTCCCGATCATCTTAGGCATACGCACCGAGACTTCTTGCGGTTTGGCCGTGGCTATCACGACGTACCCAGCCTGCATGGCTCTGACTCGGTCGCCATCAGGCACATCGAGCGGTAGCACCAAAACGGGAGGGAGTGATTTCGGCGCGGCTATTTCTTTGTCGGTTCTTTCCATGTGTTCTAAGTAGCGAACAAATCTTGTTGACGCAAACTCTTTTTGATCGCAGATGTGAACACATGGAACAAACAGGAATCGGCATCGTCATTCGTAACTTTCGCATCAACCGAGGCATGAGTGTTTCGCAACTCGGCAAGGAATCCGGCACCAGCAAGGGGCTCATCTCTGAACTGGAGAATCAGAAGCGCAACGACCTTCAAATTAGCACCCTTGGAAAGATCGCCAAGGCCATGTCCACACCGGCATCAGCGATGCTGAAGAAGCTGGAGGAACAGGAGAAGGTATGAGCGATCTCCAAGAAATGGCTCTCGCTGAGGCCAAGGAGCTGATCCGTTCAGCCTACATGGACTTGTCCAAAGAAGCTACCAATCCGGCTCATTTCGCGAAGACGGACACCTTCACGTACAGCCTGTATGCCAAACTCAGCAAGGCTGAGTCATGGATTCGAGCCGTTGAGGAGGCGGAAGGCGAATGACCCTTTTCACCGCCATCTGGGTCACGTCAGCCGTGATCTTCACCGTCATCGGGCTAGTCATCCTCAACTGCCACAGGCTGGACCGTAAACAGTTCGTCACACCGGCAACCATCCATCCCGTCGAGATCGAGCAGATACTCAATCATGGCTGGGATGTCTGGCGTTGCGAGATCACGATGTCCGACGGATCTGAGCGCGAAGCTTATGTCCAGGGCGACGGCCACGTCTTTGCTGAATCAACCATCGAATTCATTGACTGATGAGCAAGCTCTACTACCAGCACCCGGTCGGCGAACCGCTGTGCTTTTGCGAGAACCCGACTGTGGCCGAAGGATTCCCCTTGGAATGCTTTGCCTGCATGCGTCTGCTACCTGGACCAGGTGACGACCCGTACGCTTCTCCAGAAGCCCAGGAACACCTGCACCAGGTACGGGCTGCGTCACACCGCAAACTCCAAAAACTCTCCACGGCTGACCGCTTCAGGCTGATGTTCGGACAACCGTTGCTACCGCAGCCTGACTACAACTCTTCAATCCAAGAAACCAACGAACGCGCATCGACTAAATGAACACCACGGACAACACACAACCCCCGGCTTTGACGCCGGGAGAGGCCGCGCATCAAGAATATGGCACCATCAATGGTGTTGCGCCTACCATCTGGCCGCTCATTGCCAATAAAGACCAGTGGGAGCGAGCTGCCCAAGCCGCCATCAGCGCCCACCTCGCCCAGATCAAGGGGCCGAGTGCTGAGGAGATCGACCACCCCTTGCATCGTCTTCTAAACGAGCCTTGTTATGGCAGGCTTGAGGCAATTCCAGAGCTTAGAAGAATCTTCGCCGCCGACAAAGCGGCAGAACTCGCCGCCAGGGATCAGCGCATTGCCGAACTGTGGCAGGAGAAAGAATCTGCATGGGCAAATCGGAATCGCTTCTGCAATGAGATCAACACCATCGGCAAGGAGATTATCGGGCCACGCATAGGCTCCTTTAAAGGAGACTGTGTTGCTCCTGATGCGGTGACAAGGGAAATCAAGCTTCTGCTTGAGCGGATGGATAAGCAACTCGCCGCCAAGGATGCGGAGATTGAGAGGCTTCGAAAAGTGATCGCCTCAAAAGATGAGAGATGCGCAAGGCTGTCGGATCAGGTTAAAAATCTCATGCCTGAAGTCGCTGGACTGAAGGACTTGGTGGAATACCACGAAAACAAGGTGAAAGCCCTCACCCGCGAGCGTGGCGAGGCGAGGGAGCACGCGAATGAGTACAAACAGTTGCTCCAAGAGTCGGAAGCGGACTGTAAAGCCCTCGCTGATGCTGTAGAAGGATTGGCGACTGAATCTGTTGATGGGGATTATGAGCCCGCCCCTTCTCCCGCCGCCGTGGAGCCTGTCAGGTTGCCCACAAAGCCGCATGACTGGCGAAATCAGGGAGCTAAGCCGCCGCATTTGCAGCAGCTTGGAGGCATCCGAACTATCAAGGATTCCTTGACGGTTGAGCTCGAGGTGCCGACGCCGAGGGTGAACTCTTGCTTGAAGCTGGTCACTGGCAATCCTGATTACACCTCACCGTTTGTGGATCTTGCCCGCACCCTCGAACGCGAAACCATCGCGCTGAAGGGGCTGGTGGAGGAGGTTGAATCCTCACTCCTTTTGGCAGAGGTGTGGCTTTGTAATTGTACTCCACACATTGAAGCCAGCGCCGAGACTCCGTTGCCACTACCTGTAATCCGAGCAACCCTCGCCAAGCTGAAGGAGGCCTCTGCATGATCGAGCCCCAGATCACCATCATCCAAGCTCTGGAGTATGAAGTTCGCTCGTCCTGGTGGGCTAAACACATCTCCCGGACACCATTGCAGCGCCTCGTCTCGTGGTATTTTGCGCGGAAGGTAAATCGCAAGATGGCGCGCTATCGAGAATCCGAAAGGCAAGCCAAGCGTCTGCGCATGGCGACCATTCTGCTTGATCTACAGAAAGGAGGTCACTGATGGACATGCCTGCCGAAGCTCTCGTCGCCCGAGCCCTGGCGTCGATCAAGATGTCAGCCACCGAGTTCTACGTGCTTTGCCGGGTCTACAGCAGGGCTTTGCCGCCGGTCAATGTCAAGGACCTGACGGTCGAGCTGCAGCCTCCTGGGATGCTTGTAGGGCCGTCAGGCAAGACCGTCAGCTACGAGAGCGTCGTCACGGTCGTCGCGAAACTTATCGAGCGCGGCTACATCACAAAGCAAAAGCGCAATGGCGTGCTGTCGCTGACGGGTCCTGGCACAGAGCGCTTCCTCATCTCCTACGCGATGACGACCATACCCCTGCCGGATTCAATGAAGGAGACTCCCGGTATGCCGGATCGTGACGACGTGAAGCTCCGCCATGTGGGAAGAACGACACGCCATGCGTACGGGCTGACGTTGCTGGAGCTGCGCCGGCTGTTTCAACGGATCACGCCGGCTCGTCTGCGTTCGGTCATGGCTGAGTTCGGTCTTCAGCCGATGGCATGGGGAAACCAGAGCTACAAGCTGTCAGAGCTTGACGACGATGCAGAGCCGCAGCAGGATGAAGGTGTTGAAAATGTCATAGTCGATGTAACAACAATGGACGACCGCTCCGGGGTAACTCTTGGCGCGGTCGCTTCATGTAAAAGCCGCAACCGGAAGAGGTTCCGTCGTCCGATCAAGATCGCCAGATCTGCTCTCCGCTCGGCAATGCGCGGCCAGGAACCGGCATAAACGCCGCTTTGACCGGCTGGTGGATGGTGCATAGTCGATGCCATTCATCGACTATGCAGGAACAAGAGATCACGGCCACCGAGGAGGACCTCCTCAACGAGGAAATGCAGCGCCTGGCGCCGGGATTCCGAATGTTCAGCCGAGGCGAGTTCATGGCGGTCGCCGTGCCTGCCGCAGCGAAGGCGCTGAAGAACGAGAAGAAGCTCATCGACGAGCGCAACGGCAAGATGAATATCGCTCTGCTGGCGCGCAGGGTGGTTACCGACGTGAAACGCGAGGGATACGGCGTGCCGTTCGCCTGGTGGTGGATCTATTTCGAACTGGAGGTGCTTCAGGGGATTGATTCTGACCCCTGGTCAGAGGTTAAGTGGTGGCTGTATGAGGAGCTTCGCGGCAAGGGGAAGACGCTCACAATGCATGGCTGCCAGAACTCGTCCAAATCCGCGTGGATGGGCCGCTTCACTGTCGTTCAGCTCGTTGCATGGTGCCGAGACGCTACTTTTTATGTCACCGGACCGAAGAAAAGCCACTCTGAGGACAAGGGATGGAAAAGTGTGACTGACTGGGCTTTATACATCCAAAAAAGACCGCCTCTGTTCGTGCTTTCGATGGGGATTTCCATCGTCGTCAACAAAACTGAGGTGCGAATCTCCGACTCCAACGGCACAGGCACGGCAAAATTCATCTCAGCCGAGGAATCATCAGCAGTCCGAGGCAAGAAATCGAGCGACCACGACAAAACAGGCCTCATTGGCATCATGTGTGTGATCGTTGATGAATTCATTGAGAATCCCAATTTGGACATCAAGCGAATCAACCAGAACGCTGCCTCCAACTACAATTATTTCCAGCTCCTCGCCTGTAATCCGAACCCAGAAATTGTTGGCCACCCTGCCATCCGTGAATTCTCCTGGCCAAAGCATCAGGCCAGCTTGGACAAGCACCGGGATGTGCGATGGGACACGTCGTATGGGCTGTGCGTGAGGTTCGCGTGGCTAAATTGCCCAAATCGCCTGATCGGTCGCTCACGGTGGGGGTACTTGCTCGACCAGATTCGCATGGAGCGGGTGATGGAGAAGGGTGTGACGGCCATGGCGGCAGAGGTGGAGGCGTGGGCATTCGGATCGGGCTCAAGCGGATCTCCTCTAGATGCGGCACAGATCCGCCTGGCAGGCACCTACTCAACCCCAACGTGGACTGGCCCATCCACCAAGTTCTGCGTCTTCGACTGTGCATTCGGCGGCAAGGACCCGGCCACCGTGTTCATTGCCGAGGCAGGACCGGCGATGTTCCAATCTCACGACGGACAGGCCGTGGAGAAGTCCGTTATAAGTGCCATCGCTCAGGTGATCCTGCCAGTAGAGCAGCAGTTCACCGTAACTCAAGAGTGGCTCGATGAGATGGAGAGTCTCCTCGCCTACACGGGAGGGAAGTGGCCCGAGGCAACCAGGATCACAGGCGTCCATCCTGGGGATATTCTAAACGGCAACTACTCCATGGCCTACTGCGCAATCAAGACCATGGCTGAGTACGGCGTGCCACCCGGCAACGCCACCTTCGACTCATCTCAGCGCGGTGACTGCACCATGCTGATGATCGACTTCCTCGGCGCTCACAACGTGCCCTGGTTCTACGAAGGATCACGCAGCATCCGCGACGAGGAGATGCTCACCAGCGGCTGGAATGTCTTCCCACTCCAGTACGAGAAGAAATCGGCCGGCGAAGACGAGATGCCACAACCCAAGCAGTGGTCATCAGTCGTCACCTCCACCATCAGCGCCATCTGGTTCAATGCGTGCGAGATGATCAAGAAGGGATACCTTGTCAATGGCGAATCCTGCCAACTCGGCCTGAACGAACTATGCGCCCGCCCCATTGTGAAGCGCAGAGGAGCGACCGAGGGCAAGAAGGATGTCATGTCCAAGGATGAGCTTAAGCGCATTGGCCAGTCCTCGCCCACGTACGCCGAGACGTTGGCGATAGGATGCATGCTGGCAGTACGGTTCCTTGGGCTGATCAAACTCGACGAACCAAGGCGAGCGCCAGCGGTCGTCATCGCCCCGCTCATTCACCAGGACTTCATTCACGGCTCTCGACGAATCTTCAGCTCGCGTGGGCAGGTGAAGCGGTATCACCCGCCAGAGTCAGTCGCTGCGGAGCGCACGGAAGAACAATTGGCTGAAGCTGCTGAGATTGGCCTCAAGCCCAGCCAGGAAGCCTTAAATCGGCTTTGGTCTATGCAATTACGCTCTTGATTTGCTCGGCCGACGGTCGAAAATAGCGAAGCCGCAGTCTGCTATCAACAGTCCTGCGGCCTCTAAACGCTCCACATGCTACGAACATGAAAAACGCTGACTCATTATTGTCCCGCCTGATACCGTGTCAACCGCGCAAGAGCATCGTCGGCCACTCGTTCGGACGAGTGACCGTCATCTCCTGCTCCGGCCGCTACTGCCATGAAACTTATTGGCTGTGCCTCTGTGAGTGCGGAACCAAAAAGGTTCTAGCAAAAAACAATCTTGTCTCCGGCGCCACTCGGAGTTGCGGGTGCTTATCGAAGGAGAATTTGACAGGGAACAAGCATGCTGAGACGCACGGGTATTCCAAGTCCAACGAAGATCTAAAGTGGGGAACTTATCTCTCGTGGATGTCGATGCACTACCGGTGCCTAAATCCAAATCACAGCAGCTACCCTGCTTACGGTGGTGCCGGTGTAGCCATCTGCTCAAGTTGGCTCCACAACTTCGAAAACTTCCTTGCCGACATGGGCGAGCGTCCATCGCTGCGCCATTCTCTGGACAGATTTCCAGACCCTTTTGGAGACTACGAGCCAACCAATTGTCGATGGGCAACCTCCAGTCAACAGCAGAACAATAGGCGGATGAACCGGCTCGTCTATTGCGATGGCGTGACTAGAACTATATCGGAGACCGCTGAATTTTTGGGTTCTGGAAAGAAGTCCTTCAGGCAGGAATTTTATCAAACCGAGGCGAAAGGTCGCTCCACCTTCAACTGGCATGGGACCACCATCACCATCCTGCCAAAATCCTGATCTTGCCATTCCCCGGCTCTCTGGCAGGCTCTACCAATGGCTTGCGGTTTCAATTGTTTCGGCAAATACGAGTTCTCACTCACCCCGTCCTACCGCCCTCCAATCGGTGGCTGGCGCGTTCCGTCGATACCTCCTGGACTTCTGCCTGACCAATCCACTCAGAACCGCCTGGAGTTCGTCTGGCGCCAGCAGGCCCAAGCCCAGAATCACAGTCCTCAGCAGGCTGTTGACGAACTGATCGGATTCCTTCGTCAGAACGGCCAGAACATCTCTGCCGACAAGAAGACGAGGATCAGCGAGTTTGCGGATATTTACTGGTGCTCGCTTGAGCCCGACCGGTGCCGCGGCGTGCGCAGAGCAGTCGCGGTCGAAGAAGAACCAACCCCAGAACCCGAACAAGCCATGGTCGCTCCAACCGAAATCAAACTGAAGTGGGCGAAAAATTTCTGGAGTACCTTCAACGTCATGGTCGCTTCCGACTCCGACACGCCGGCTGAAGATGTGGACCGTATGGCCCGCGTCGGCCTGACACTTCTCTCAGGAACTGACGGCTGCCCTCACTGTTTCCAGCACTGGACCGAGGTTCTCGAATCCTTCCCGCCAGTCGCGCTGATCAAGAACTCGGCACAGGCTCGCATCTGGCTCTGGGCTGCTCATACGGCATCGCACGAGGGTAAGATGCCGGTTCCGTACCTTGACATCTCGCGCCTCTACAAATGGCCGGAAGTCACGGCTGATGTCGTCCAGCAGTTCCTGGTCGAGACCGGGATGCTGAGTTTGGTTCAGCGTTGACAGACAACCATTTTCAGTCATGATGCGCCTTCATCGACTATATGAAGGCTCTCGACTTGTTTTGTGGCGTTGGCGGAGCTGGCATGGGCCTGCATCTCGCTGGATTTGAAGTGACTGGCGTGGATTTACATCCTCAGCCGAACTACCCATTCAAATTTCTCCAAGCTGACGCTCTAGAGGCTGATGTGAGCGGCTACGACCTCATCTGGGCTTCGCCTCCATGCCAGCGTCATTCCTGCCTTCAACACAGGACCGGCGGTGAGTATGAGTGCTTCATTGAGCGGACTCGTGAAAAACTCAATCAATCCGGCCTGCCATGGATCATTGAGAACGTGGTAGGCGCTCCCCTCGTGAAGCCAGTGATGCTCTGTGGCTCAACCCTTGGTCTTGGAGTTCGGCGCCATCGTATTTTTGAAAGCAACAAGCCGATCTACGGCAATACCTGCCAGCATCATCGCCAGCCTGAGCCTATTGACGTGACAGGAACGGGCGCTCGTCGCATCGGTGACAGAATGGACGGCAATGGTGGCAACAGCAGGAAGCCGCGAAACCTCCAGGAGGCTCGTGATGCCATGGGTATGCAGTGGGCTTCACGCAAAGAAATCTCACAGTCGATTCCCCCTGCATTTTCCGAATATCTCGGCCTCCAGATCATCGACATGCTCCGTTCGTAGCCCAGGAAAACGCTCTTGCCGCCCTGGTGCCGTGCCCATACGGTGCGGACCATGCCCGCCATCATCAGCAAAGACACGAAGCCGAAAGAGTTATCCGCCTCTCGCATCATCGAGACCGTGGACGGTTGGCGCGGTGCCCTATGGCCTCTGTGGTTGCGTGAAAAGCGCATTTCGGCCTACTTCAATGGGTCTTCTCTTCCTCTTGATGACGAAGAGGCTGATGACGAGACACCGGTTTCCATTGGGCTAGGGTTCAGGTTTATTTCTAAACCTATGAGTACGCTCATGGACTCCATCCTGATGAATCCCGGATACATCAAGTCGGACATCCAGTTCCCGCGTGATCCGAAGCGTAAGCGTATGGTTGAGACGGCTCTCGACACCGAAGCCAACCTGATCATCCATCGCCGCTCTGAGAGCCTCCTGCGCGGGCTCGCCGGCCGTGCGCTGATCACCGGTCGAGCCTTTGCCTACCGTCACAGCCGGTGGGACTGGAAGTTCACCCAGGGCCGTATCTTGCACGACATCCAGGAAATGGATGACATCTACGATTCGTCATTCCGCGAGTGGGCGTTCATGGGGAAGATGACACTCCGTGAGCTGGACGAGAAGATCGAGTCCTCGCGTGATGTCGGAACCGGCTGGAACAAAACGGCCATGCGTGCGCTGAAGAAGTGGATTCTGCAGACGACAACCTACGAGAAGGAGCAGGGCGCCAACTTATCGTCCGCACAGTGGGAAGTCGCGATCTCAACACCCTTCGAGTCAACAATGGCCCACCGGCCGCTCGACGTGTACTGGTACTTCCGCAAAAACGGGACGTTCGACCTCGTGTCGGCCCAGGAGAACGTGGACCTCTACTGTGTCAGCCGATGGGGTGCTTGCATGCAGATCCAGACCATCACCGACGAGCAGGACGGCTCCGTCTCGAAGTACCTGGATCTCGCGTGTAACGACCAGGAAAACCGCACGATGTACTACGTGCGCAATGCCTTCGCCTCGGTTGAGGAGTGCCTGGTCCCACTCCTGCTCGACAGCCGGGTGGATGGTGACCAAGAGATGGCCCAAGTCGAAGGGACGGGCAAGATCATGATCAACCGGCTGATGCCGATGGAACAGATTGCAATCTCAACCATCGACGGCATCGCCTGGGCCTCGCAGCCGAACTGGACAGCCTCGCAACCCATAGACGAGGCGCGCATGAAGGACATCGCCCGCAACGGCCTGGGCTCGTGGGACTTCGTGCCGCAGGGCGTGACGACCGTTCCGAAAAACAATGCGATCACCGGCCTCAATGGTGCTATGGAGATGCTGCGGATGCTCGGTGTATCAGCCGACCAGGACGCGGCCACCGGCGAGATCTCGTCCATGGATGACCGTCAGCCGCAACTCAAGGCTCTGGCCATTCAGGCGGTCCAGCAGGTGCAAGCCGGCGCTTCCCGACGTGCTGCTCACTTCTCCGCCGCTCTCGACCTTCTGGCTCAGCAGCAACTCTCGACCGTCTGTCGGCCCAAGATTTACTGGCAGCCAGGCGATGCTGCCTATCGCGAGGTCAACCTCATGCAGACCAAGATGCTCGCCCAGTACGGCATCACGCCTGACGAGTACTCCAGTGTCATCACTCGCGGCAAGTGCCGCCGTCTGGCCATGGAAGGTGACAAGCAGCAGACGATCAACACGGCATCGACCATGATCTCGATGTTCGGTGGTCAGATCAGCCCTGAAGGTCATCATTTCCTCGCCAAAGAGGCAATGCGCGCAGCCTATGGCGACCCGACGGCTGAGCTTCTCCTGCCGGACGAGCCAGACCTGGATGTCACCCAGCAGACGATCATCCTCGGCCAGGAAGTCATGTGCTTCCAGACGCTGCAGATGCCTCGTCGCAACCCCAGCGACAACCCGATCCTGCACATCATGAGCCACATGAAAACCCTGGGCAATCGCATCCAGGTCGCTCAACAGCAGGGCTCGTGGACGCCTCTGGAGCGCGCTGGTGTCCAACTCCTGCTCCAGCACGCGGCTGTCGATGCTCCAGGGCTGCCCAAGAACGAGTTCATGCAGGTTCAGCAGGGTCTCCAGCAGATGGCTCGCGTTGTCGCCGGTCTGCCCGTCACCGGCTCCACCTCCGAGATCCAGCTCAAGCAGGCAGATGCCCAGCGAAAGCAGGCTGAAACCCAGATGAAGATCGGTCGCGAGCACAACCTGCAAGCTGACCGTGAAGCCAAGATCGGTCTCGACAAGCAGAAGCTCATGCTGTCCATGCACGGCCAGAACGAGCAGGACAAGAACTCAGCAGCCCAGCGAGCAGCGACCCTGACGCAGGCTGCCGCATCCGCCGAACTGCCTGAAACCGACCCACAAGACATGTCCGCACCCGCCGCAGTGGCAGCTTGACCTAACATGCCGGGTCAGGCATCCTGACTGATCGACTATGTGTGACGTAATTATCGCAGCCATTATTGCGGCAGCAGGTTCTGCCTACAGCGCAAACAAACCTCCGACCCAGAGGTGGGGTCGCTTCCGATGCTCCTATTGCCATTCACTTCACGACCGCATCTGTCGCTGCGATAGCTGCGGTGCTCGCGACATGAAGGAGCTGGACCCTCACTCCAGGAGTAGCCCTGGCGGCTGGAACTCTCTTTCCAGTGAAAGAGCTTCCAGGGCAGCGCAACCCTATTGGACCGCCCTAGATCCATGCTGACCCCTCTCCTCGAAGACGCCATCGGCGCGATTGCCGACCCGACCAACCGCGACCACTGCCTGAAACTCTGCCACGACGCCGTGGTGGACCACATGCTGGGTATTCCCGGCCGTCAGCCAGCACTGTCCGACCTTGAGGCCGCTGCCGAGCTACGTGTCTGCACCCGTATGGCACTCGCTCTGCGCGATAAGATTGGCACCATTCCGACCCGCATGGTTGATCCGCGCAACATCGGAGCCAAACCGACGGTCAAGTACATCACCCCACCGAACAAGAAACCAGCACCCACCACCGCACCATGAGCGCACTCGCAGAACCACCTACCAAACCCACACAGTCGCCACCAGCCGCGCCTGAACAGCAGATCAAGGTCGTCATCCCCAATCCAAAGGGTAAAGCTCCTCCTGCGGCCCCAAAGCAGGACGATCCGCCACCACAGAAGGTCGCGCCACCTGCTGCTGGAGCTGAAGATGAGCCGGAGATTCCGACCAACATCATGCCGGTGAAGGAGAAGACAGCTTCTCAGTACCGGGATGAACGGCTCAAAGGAAAAGAGCAGCGTGTTGCTGAAAAGCTGGGCGTTCCTGAGATGGAAGCCGAACTGACATCTCTGCGCGAGTACAAGACCAAGGCCTCAACCTATGAGGCTGATCTTGCTCGTGAACGCCAGGAGCGCCAGGCCGAACAAGCCCGCATCGCCGAACTGACAGCCCGTCAGGAAGAACTGGCGCGTCAGGCAAAGGAGGCTGAAACCCGGTACTTCGACGACTTCAAGGTCAACTACGACCCGTCGAGCGACGATGAGCTTCGGACGGCCCATCAGTCGATGCGCTCGTCTCTGGCTGCCAAGATGCCGGTCACCGTGCCCACCGCCGACGGTAAGGACCAGCGGGTGTTCTTTGGCAAGCTCATGGAGAACCCTGAGAATGAACGCCGGGTGAATGCCGCCATGGACTTCTACGCCAAGGCGGAAGAGTTGGGTGACCCTGTAGCGATGGACCGGGCAGTGAACCTGATGCTGATGGTTGCCGGCGCGCCTGTGAAGTTCTCCCAGCGCCCCGACGAGGAGGTATTGGTGGATTCCGCGCATCCGGCCTTTGTGAAGGCCGAGGAGGCCATGCGCGAGGCCCTTCCGTCGTTCCAGAAGCGCAGCCAGCGCGAGCAGTACGTGACCGAGCAGGCGCCTCAGTTGGTGATGCAGGCCATTCGCGGCCGTGAAGATTCGATCAAAGGCAGTCTGCGCACCGCGATCTTCCTCGACAGCGACACCAGGGCGTCTCTGGCAGCCATCAACCCCCTGGACAGCGGCGTGATTATTGGCGACGTACTGGAGACCAATCCGCAGCTCGCAGAGAGCCTCAACAGCTACATCGCGGTGTCAGCCCCTGCCCTCGCCCGCATGGGCAAGATCCAAATGCCGACGCTGACCAGCAGCGACCCGGCGGCGATCACGGCCCACCGGCAGGAAGCTCAGCGCCATCAAGCTCATCTGGGCGAAATGATGCGCAAGGCTGCCATCGGCCACGTTGCGGGCCCGATCATCATGTCGATGATGGGTGAACTGAACGCCCTGCGCGAACGCTTCGGCCACATCAGCGAGAACGAGAACCCTGGCGGCACCCGTCCGGGTGAAAGCGGCAACGGAACTGCTGACGAACCGGAGATCCCGACGCAGATTTTGCCGGTGAAACGAAAATAGTGCTGGACGGTTGGCGTCCAATCTGACAAGAGTTTTGCGTTGGCTGTGCTCGGAATGAGCGATCACCGCCGGGCAGTCAGTCAACGCATTTACCCCACGCAGAGGTCTCATTCACCTTTGCGTGGGGTCTTTTGTTGCGACATGAAAAATCAAATCTCGGAGGCAAGCGGCAGAATTGTCCGCTGCGCCGGTAAGACAGATCCCTTCGCCAGGATCGACAAGGAGATGCTGGACGACATGCGCCTCAGCTTCAAAGCGAAGGGCATCCTCAGCTACCTTCTCGGTAAGCCTGAAGGCTGGAAACTCCGGGTGAACGACCTTTGTAAGCGGGCCCAAGACGGCCAAAGATCCGTCAGAGCTGGACTCCAGGAGTTGCGCGACTGCGGCTACATCAAACTCTCTCAGGAGAGGGTTTCCGGACGCATTGCGGAGTGGATCTGGCAGATTTCCGACTCGCCAATTTTCACTGTTTCACCAGATGTGCGTTTTGAAGATGTAGAAAACAGCCACCTTAGTAAGAATGAGTTTATCAAGAATGATTTGGTTAGAGAGAGTCTGAAGAAGTCTGAAGTGGCGACTTTCTCCGAAAGATCGAAACCTCTGGTCGTTGAGGATGAATTGAACAAGGAGATCAAGCCTGAGTATCGAAGAGATCAGCGCACAAAGGAGCAGAAGCTCAAGACGAGGAAGAACTACTCGAAGATGCTGAGCGAGGAGAAGGTGGACGAGATCATCGAAAAACACCAGTTCGACAGAGTGGCGAACACCAACATCTACGAGAGGCTTTGCAGAGACAAGTGGAGCACATGGAACGAGAGGCTGCAAAAGTGGCAGTACATCACGGACATTGTGGCATTCCTGAGAGGGTTGGATGAAGCAATCGGCAGAGCAAAAACCAAACTCTCCAAGACTTCAGAGAACAGGACTCCGAATGGAGTCCAAAGGCCAGAGAAGACCGCGCTCGAGGCTGGGCCGACGGTCAGTCTGCGCGAACTCCTTGACCGCAAAATTTAACCCGCCATCGACTATGAAAACAAAGAACAGCACAAAATCACCCGAAGAACTCATCCCAATCCTGGAAGAACAGGTCAACCAAATCCAAGCGAAGATCGCACGACTGAAGGCTCAAATGGGCCAGGATGCGACGACCCGCACTGAAGGAGTGGCGCTGATTCACGAGGTGATCGAATTCGACGGTGGCAGCTCATGCAACATTCCGAGCAGAGGCTATGGCGAAGGCTACGGCAGCTTCCAGATCGGCAACCAGGAGATTCAGCGTGTGAAGTTCGGTAAAGGCCACTCCGCGAACTCCGCTGAGATCAGAACGCTTGTCTCCGGGCTTGCTGAACTATCCAAGCAAGTTGATCCAGCCAAGTGCCAGGTGCTGGCCAGAGGAGACTCCAAGGTCGCTTTGAAGTGGGTGTCTGACCTCCGCACTCCGAAAGAAACATCCAGCAAAGGCTTCCTTGAGGCAATCGCACTCCTGCGCATCGAGGTGGCGAAGTTTGCGAAGGTGAAAACCCAGTGGAGAGGCCGCGAGCACTCCGTGAAACTCTTCGGACATTAACACCAACCAGCACCAATGATCAAAATCATCTTCAGTGACATCGTGAACCACTTCCGGCAAATCCGCCAGTGGGACGGGGCCGACTGGCTTTTCACCGGCTGCATGGCCATTCTGGCAGGCATTCTGTTCCTCTGCATCGACTCATGCTCAACCCATGGCTCCATGCTCAATGGAACGGCCGTCAGCAAGACCCACAGGGATTCCTGGACTGAGGTGCAGTACCAGAACATCTACGGTGACAAAGGGCAGGTCACTGGCATCATACCGGTCATCATTAACCACCCCGAACGTTTCGGATGGAATGTCGATGTTGGCGAAAAGACCGTGGATGCTGAAACGAGCAGAGAATCAGTAGACCTTATTCATCCCGGAAGCCGCCTCAAGGTCTGGGAGACGCACGGGTGGATCACTGGAACGGTCTACGGGCACACCATTCCACAGCAACACCTCAATGAAACGACTGCGGGAACATCCGCAGCCCGATAATGACGAACAGCACGACTGCCGCAACACCATTCACTCTCGGTCCATACGGCCATGATGCGGGCGCGAACAGGCCCAGGGCTGAGAGGATCAGAATTATCCAGTACAAAATCGGCAAGACGCTCATGATGGACCGTCACTTCAGCGCCGAACATCACAATGGGGTGAATGCCCCGCTCAACACCCATGACCATCCCCACCATCGCCCAACGCCTGCTAGACCTCGCTGCAGCCATCCAGAACGATCAACACGAGGAGCCGAGCAACGATCCAGAGGCCATGCGTAAGAAGTACGGCGCCACGCTGATACGCGTGAACTGGATGTACGCTGCAACAGCCCGCAAGCATCCCGGCCTCAAACAGGTCTGCACTTGGTCGAATGGCGACGAAGGATTTATCTCCGTCTGACCAAAACAAGTATTGACACACAACTGATTTCTGTCATTAAGCAGTCATGCGCAAACCGACACTCAGAACGAAGAAGGTCACCCAGATCGACGATGAAGCCACCGGGAAGGAATGTCGCGAGTGGCGGGAGTTCAAGCAGGTGTCGCAGAGCGCTGTTGGACTGTGCTACGGCTGCTCACAGGGCTTCATCGGCTTCCTGGAGGCTGGCAAGCGCCACTGGAACGACGAGACGCTGGAGAAGTACATCAAGGCCGTTGAGGCTGCGGCGGTAGTTTAACCTGAATCGACTATGAACCCCGCCATTGACCTCCACCCGATGAACTGGAACCAAGCCATCGACCACAACCCAGTCCTGTGCTTCGCACTGATCGCTGGCTGCTGCTTTGTCTCCTGGCAGACAATCTCCGGCACGCTGTGCCTATTTCGCCGCTTCTGCCGGGTTCTGATGGTTGTCGCCCGAGGCTGGCCACCAGCTCATCTCGACGGAGATGGCAATGTCAACTGCCTGAGCGACCGGTCTTGTACTCAAACCTCATCGACTGAATGACCCTCCTCGCCACAATCCACTGGGCCACTACCCACTGCTTGATCAACCTGCTGATCTGCATCACGCCAGGAGATGCGGCTGGCGAGGAACTACTGAACGCGATTTACCGCTGGCAGAGGCTTCTGGAGAAGGGGGAAGCATGAACTGCACATACCATAAATGCCCGCCAGACAGCTACTTCAGCATCTGGGGCAAGCGTTGGATGTTCATCGTGGACTTCAAGACAACACCATCCAGCTTCGGATTCTACAGGGACTGCCTCAAGCGCGGCAAGCTGTTCATTTTCTGGAGATTTTCACTCAGCATAGATTCACCCACATGACCAACCGATCCACCATCTTCAGCGACGACAGGCTCTACCGCTACACTCTGTGGAGGGAGTGGGATGAAAGACTGCCGTACCTCATGGTGATTGGCCTCAATCCCAGTACGGCAGATGAGACCAAGAACGATCCAACGATCCGCAAGTGCATCGGATTCGCCAATCAGTGGGGATTCGGAGCGTTGTGCATGACGAATCTCTTCGCGTGGCGAGACGCTGACCCGGCGGCGATGAAGAAAGTCAAGAACCCCGTCGGCGAGAGCAACCAGCACCACCTTCTGCGCTGTGCATCGGGCGCAGGCATGGTCTTGGCAGCATGGGGAGCGAACGGCAGCCACCGCAGCCAGGATTTGACCGTGAAGGACTGGCTGAAGCAGATCAACATCAAGCTCCACTGCCTGCGCCCAACGAAAGACGGACACCCAGGACACCCTCTCTACATCCCGTATTCCGAACAACCACAAATCCTCAAATGACCACCAACGACATCCAATCCAAAATACAGGACATCCTGCTCGAATCCCTCGCCCTGAACGACAAGCCGGAGCCTGAGCGCACACTGGAGGACCTGGGCGTGGACAGCCTGGACCACGCCGATTTGGTAATCGGTATTGAAGACGAGTTTGATCTCGACATCGAAAGCGAGGAGTACGATACGAAGGTCACGGGCGAGACGACGGTGGCGCAACTGGCTGCGTTTGTGGCCGAGAAGATGGGGGTGGTAGGGTGATCACCAGCAGACCTTGTCAATTTTGCGGCACAGAGACCCAGTGGCACTACGCTGGCTGCCCAACATGCTTTTCATGTGGCAAGGCAAAAGGATTCCTCGGTGACAAGCTCCAATTCGATCTCCATTACAACGCAGGATCATCAGGCACCAAACACGACGCAGGCAAGCCCAGGATATCCCTGGTGCCTCAGCGGGCGCTTCTGGAGGTCGGACGGGTCGTTACGTTCGGGGCTGAGACCTACGGGGTGGAGAACTGGAAGAAGGTGGCAAACCTGGAGCAACGCTTCACCGACGCTCCACTGCGCCACATCAATCAGTTTCTAATTGGTGAACGAATCGACAAAGAGACGCAATGCCACCACTTGGCCTGCGCGATTACAGGGCTCATGTTCGTCCTGGAGAGCCAACTTGGCGGCGTTCCAGAGGTTGACACGACCGGAAAAGAATCCAAGGTATAGGCAGTACTGCACATCCCACCGTCCGGGCCAAGCCTACGCGGGGCTCCTGGGAACGGGGAATCGGAATGAAATCGCCAAGGACCAAAATTCAGGCGGACGGTGGGATATTTTCAATGAATCAGAGTTGAGCGTCAGCGCCATAGCGGACAATTGCAACGAAGCGAAAGCTCCAATACCCATGAGCGAGAAGCAACGCTGACGCTCAACTCTGATTCCCGGTTGACGATGGGAAGGTGCGGGTGAAAATAGAGCGGGCCGGAGGAACGACAATTCCATCCGGCCCTGAACTCAACACCCATAGAATCAGTATGAGCAGAGCTACGGCAGTATTGACCCCGGCGTCCGAATGTCAAAGACCGAAGGATGATTTAACAGGCAGGAGGTTTGGCCGTTTGATCGCCATGGAATTCGTCGGCAGGAGCAAGCATCACCAAGCTCACTGGAGGTGTCGCTGTGACTGTGGCAAGTATTCGGTAGCCCAGGATGGGGTGCTAAAATCGGGCGAAACCCAGAGCTGCGGTTGCCTGCGACGGGCCAAGACAAGAGCGGCAAGCCTCAAGCATGGGCACTGCACCAATAACAACGGCAGTAAAACATATGCCGTTTTGGCCAACATGAAGGACCGCTGCGAAAACCCAAAACACAAAGGATTTTCTGACTATGGAGGGCGCGGCATATCAGTTTGCCAGCGGTGGCACAGCTTCAACAGTTTCCTGGCGGACATGGGACTCCAGCCGCCAGGGCTGCAACTCGACAGGAGGGACAATAATGGCGACTATGAGCCGACTAATTGCCGTTGGGCAACTCGCATCGAGCAGCAAAACAACACAAGGACAACTCAGTTTCTTGTCATTGACGGTCTGCGTGACTCTAGGGCAAACCATGCCCGCCGTCATCGTATAGACATCCAGCGACTGATGTACATTTCACGTTGGGCCTCCAAGGCAAATATCGAACTTGACGAATCGGTTGGCATACCCCTATCGTGGCTGGAAGAAACGGCGACACTGCGGTCACTTCGCAAGTCCAAGTCAAAAATCTAGACACCTTCGGGTCTGGTGAGTGATGCGGCTCAGTGTCATCTCGGAAGCGAGAGCTACGGTCGCCGGGTAGCAGTCGGAAGGATCTCCACAACGGAAGATCCTCCACCAAATCTGCCCATCCCCTAAAGATCATGCCCGCCTTAACTTTCCCTTTTTCTCGTACTGGAGCCCCGCTGGGCGCTAAGTTCGCTGACGGTAGCGACCTCCAATGTCCATCTGGAAGCTCCTATACCGCTGATGATGCTCTCGGCGCATTGGAGCGCGTGACAAACAACATCCTCATCGGCTCGGCGAGTGAATGGCGCACTCCGAACTTCGCTCTCGCCGGCCTACCGGTGCGTCCTGCGTCCTACCAGCAGATGTCGATCAACAGCAAGGTTGTTCCGCACCTGTTCTACCCGAACGTGCAGCGCACCAAGTTCTACAACCCGGTGCCATCGCTCGCGAACTACAGCGTGACGGAAACCCTGATTGACCAGTGCGGCGGCAACATCGCGACCGCCCAGTTCATCGCCAACAGCAACTCCATCGGCTGCGCTCCTCCTCGTGGTGACCGTGCGATTGCAGGCAAGGATCGCTACTACCAGAGCGCAGTGACCGGCGTGTTCGAGCTCGGGCCGTTCTGCGTCACTGAGTACCTTGAACTCGAAAACTTCGCGCAGATGCTCGAACTCTACAAGCGTGCGGCGATCAATGCCGGCGGTCTTGCTCTGGAGTACGAGAAGATCCGCAAGTTCGTGGAAATGAGCCGTCGCAATGCCTCCGCTGTTGCCGGCACCATCCAGCCGAAGTTCTTCAGCGGTGCCTACGGCGAGTTCCCAACCTCCTCCGGCTCCCTGGAGTGGTTCCTGCGCGCTGTTGACATCGGCATCGGTGGTGAACTCATGGGCTCTCCCAGCGGCAAGAAGCCGGTCATCATCGGGATGTCGGCCCAGCTCCGCAAGTTCCTGATCAACCAGTACTCGCGTCAGCACGGTGTGCAGATCCGCGAAGAGCTCGGCTCGGTCGAGCAGAACGTGAAGGACTACATCGCCCGCTTCGAGAACGACACGGACTTCGCGATGACGAGCCTGCGGACCAACCGCAAGGTGATCTTCCGCATCTCCGTTGACCCCATCTACGTCCAGATGAAGGCCACCGGTGACGCCCTGGCCGAGTGGGAGTTTCAGGACCTGTTCGTCACCCAGCCGGGTAACGACACAATGTCCGGCCAGGCCAACGGCTTCCGCCAGACCGGCAACCCCTACTACGGCGACCCAACTCTGTTCTGCGAAGGCGACGTTTCCGTCCTGTGCGAGCAGATCCTCATCTGGTCCGACGATGCCTTCCATTACGAGGCGTTCCCGGAGAACCCGCTGATGACGAAGATCTCGCCACAGGTGGAGACCAACCTGCAGAACTTGTGGGCCGGTACGACCATCAAGTGGAGCTTCGGCGTCGAAGTCCAGCGCTACTGGCTGGACATGATGAACTCCCAGCTTGCTGCGAGCGGCTTCCCTCAGATGTCGAACATCGACAACACCTGGTTCGCCGGCCGCGTGAAGTTCGGCCAGCAGTTCGTCGAAGACCGTCCGCTGGAAATGATGAGCCTGATGGTCCGCGTGCCCACCGATGAGACCTATCTGGCGACGACCCAGACGCTGGTGGAAACCACTCATCCTGCCGCCATCACGATCACCAGCGCTCCGACCAAGGAAGCTCCTGAGTTCTGCTCGCCAATCCCAAGCGGCTTCGCTCCTCCGACTCCTGGGCCCGGACTTGCCGTCACTCCTGGCGTTCTCTCGTACAACCTGCCGGCTTCCGGCAACAGCACGGTGGTCTACCAGTTCCAGCGCGTCGGCGGTGTCACTGGCAGCCTCACGGTGCCCTACACGGTGGTCAACGGGACGGCGCTGGAAGGCTCCAGCACGACCACGGATCACTTCTTGCTCGCGGACGGCAACATCGTGTTCGCCACCGGGTCGAACGTTGCCAACCTCAGCATCGTGCTCCATCCGATTGCCCGCGAAGAAGGCGATCCTGCGTTCGTGACCGCCACCATCGTCTACGACAACTCGCCGCAGGTGATCGTCGATGGTGGATTCGAGGAAACCACCATCAGCCTGAAGCTCTACGAACCCTACGTCGAGCCCGAGGCCTAATCGAAGTCTGACCGGCGGGTGAAACATCCCGCCGGTATTTTTCCAACCACCCATTCTTTTTCATCATGTCATACCCAGGAATCATTCAGCCAGGCGGTGAGCCTGAAGCCAGTTCCCTTGCCACCATCGCCACGCAGGGCGCTGCGGCTGCTGCTGGAGGCGCCACCAGCGGCGTTCTTCGCACCCCAACAGGCACTATCCTGACGGTCAAGCGTCAGAACCAAGTCGTTGCCGCAGCAGGCACTGACACGGCCATTGTAGCGGCCGTTACCGGCAAGAAGATCCGCGTGCTGGCCGTCGATCTCGACTGTGCTGGCACGGCTACCGTCTTCACGTTCAACTCGAAGCCTGCGGGTGCTGGCGCCGCCATTGCCGGTCCTTACAACGAGGCCATCTCCGAAGGCAAGTCCCTCGGATACAATCCTCACGGCTGGTTCGAGACTGTCGTGAGCGAGGGACTGTCTGCCACAACCGGCGCTGGTTCCAACACGACCGTCCTCCTCACCTACGTCGAGGTCTAACAATTCCCGGCGGGTGCCGGTCTCATGGTGCCGTAGTCACCCCTGGAGGCAACCCCTCCAGGGGTTTTTCATGCCGTTGACAGGCCGTCCGCATGAGCGTTTACTCGTGCATGGCCTTCCGTACCGTCGTCAAGCACTACACCAACGAATGCGATCTGGACGATTGCCTGACCGTCAGCAGCGCTGCCAGGGTCTTCCTCAAGGGCGGCCGCACCACCACCGACGGCAATCCATTCATCGACGGAACGGTCTCAGCGCTCAACCAGCGCTCCGACGGCGGGTACGACCTGAGCTTCACCTATTCGGAAGTCACGGCGCCAGTCGGCTACATCATGGTCTTCCCCACTGCCTCAGCGGCTGGCAACGCCTGTGACCCTGACTGCATGTCGGAATGCTCCTGGATGTGGAAGGTCCAAAAGCTCATCGACGGCATTGACCAGAACGCGCTGATCAAGGAGTCCTACCAAATCGTTCCGCAAAACACCCACCTGTCCAACAGCACGACCTACATCCCGCGTGAGATCTTCGCCACGGGCTTCAATCTGACAGCCGTGAAGCTCACCTGCCACAAGTACGACAGCGGCACGACAGCGGTGTTTACGCTGCGCTACCGGACGACCGCGAACGCTCTGGTGGCCGACTCATCGCTACCTGTCTGCGCGTCCTACACAGGCAACCTGTCCGCCCAGAAGGGCCTGACCATCACCGTCCCTGTCATCCCCTACGACGCCGAACTCGTGCTCGTCATCAGCGGCACAGCCACGACCGTCTATGCCGATTCGACGCTCGGCTTGACCTTGCAGACGGCAGGCTTCATCGTGCCTTAATGACCGATCTGACATCGACTACTGATCCGTACGACCAATACGCGACACACCCCTGCGGCTGCCCTGGCTCCAGCGGTTCCGACATAGCCGTCATCGTGACGGCCCACAACTCAGCCGCCTATCTGGCGGAGTGCCTGGAATCAATCCTCAGCCAGAGCCTGCCGCCGGAGAAGATTGTGGTCGTTGATGACCACTCCAAGGGTGACAACACGCTGGCCGTCGCTCACGCTTTCGAGCAACACGGTGTGACCGTCCTCCGCACACCCAAGAACCTAGGGATGTGTGGGGCCCGCATGCACGGCCTGGCCGAGACGAACTCACCGGTCATCATGTTCTTCGACGGTGATGACGTGATGCCAACCGGTTACCTGGAGACCATGCGCTCCGAACTCGGCAATCACGGCTTCGTCTACCCAGGACGTCAGTTCTTCGGTTCGCGCAACGACCGCATCGCGGCTCCCGCGGCTGATCGTGCTCGCTTGTGGCGTCAGAACTACTGCCCGAGCCCAAGCCTGATGTGGCGTCATGTCTTCGAGTCCATTGGAGGCTGGCAGATCGCCAATCCTGAAGGCACTCTCCCCGACTGGGACTTGTTCCTGCGCATGAGCCGGATCTCCAGCTTCGCGCCATCCCGCATGGATGTCCTGGTCCGCAAGCATGACACCAACTTCTCAGGCCAACACTTCCCTCGGCAGTTGTCTGAGATCTACGGCGACACACGGGCTCATGCCGCCACCATCACAGTCGGAGTGGTATACTCAGGGCGGATGAGCCATGGCTTCTTTGTAAGATGGATGGCTCATTCTGGACGCTCAATCAATGCAGCCGGGAAGAAGGCTCAGTTGCTCATCATTGATGATTCAGCGGACGGGCTTGAGGGATTTGGCGGGCGTGACACCTCAATCATCCGTATCGAACGCGACCGTTCCAAGAAGATGACCCCCCATGAGGTGTCACGCTTCCTGGCCGGCTGCTACAACCGTCTGAAGCGCGAATCTACCGGCGACCTCCTCTGGCTGATCGAGGACGACATGCTGGTGCCGGTCAATGCCTGTCAGGACTTGATGAATACCCTCCTGCGCTCACCAGGAGCCCCTGTGGCGGCAGCGTGCGGCTGCTACAGGTCCAGGCACCATCCTGATCGCTTCGTGCTCTCCTCGTTCGATGGCATGTCGGTCGTTCACTCGAAGTCACCACCAGCACGGCCAACGCCCGTCCAGTTAACCGGCACGGGATGCCTGATGATGAACCGCGATCTGGTGAAGGACGTGGATTTTGAGCCGCAGTGGCGCTGCAACGGCATCGTCTCGAACGCTCACGACTGGACTTTCTCGTCGAAATTGTTCGATCAAGGCAGGCCGGTGATCGCGCTTCCGAGCGTTGTTTGTCCGCACTTCCGCTCGGAAGACGCCTTCGTTTGAGGTGTTGACGATCAGCCAGCGTGAGAGAAATTCCGCGCATGGCCGATCCAACAGCTCTACCGCCCCAGCTTATCTACAGGTCCAAGCAGGAGCTGCTCTATGCCATCCTGGTCTCAGCGCTCGGCCTCGGCCCTGCTGACATCGGGCCACTACCCACCAGTTTGATCCATCGCAGCGAGCAAGAACTGCTGTACGCAATCAAGGCTGCGATCGATGCGCTGGTGGCCGGTGGTGGAGGTGGCGCTGTATGGGGGGCCATCACAGGAACCCTGGCCGATCAGACAGACCTCGTGGCAGCTCTGGCAACCAAGCCCACCGCGACACTCGACACGGACGGTACGCTTGCGGCAAACAGCGACACCCGAGTCGCATCCCAAAAGGCGGTCGTAACCTACATCTCCGCCATGGTGGCTGGGCTCCTCGACTTCAAGGGCAACACCGACTGTTCAACCAATCCTAACTACCCGGCGGCACTCAAGGGTGACGCATACGTCGTCAGCGTGGCTGGCAAGATCGGGGGAGCTTCTGGCAAGATTGTTGAGATCGGTGATGTCTACATCGCAAGTGCTGACAATGCTGGCGGGACGGAAGCGTCCGTTGGCACTTCCTGGTTCGTCCTCCAGGCAAACATCACAGGCATTACGGCTACAGGCTTGTCTCTCATGAGGGCTGCGAGCGCTGCCGCTGCACTGGCAGCCATTGGTGGCATCGGGGGTACAGTCGGCACAACGGACAATGCCATTCCTCGCTCTGATGGCACTGGCGGATTTACGGTCCAAGATTCATTGGCTAAGATCAGCGATGAGGGTCGTGGCTGGTTTCAAGGCGGCGCATATAATCGTTGCTTCGTTGGCACCGGCAACACCCCGGAGCAAGCACAGGTGGGGCTAGGCAGCGGCAACAACAGCCTCATGCAGTTCATCGTGGATTTTCTTGAGTTGATGCTTTTGGAAGCTGGAGCAAACCAGCGCCTCACCTTGGCATCTGCGGTCAAGCTAGCTTGGTCGCCCAACGGGACTGTTGGCAATGGGGGCTCACCAGATACAGCGATGGCCCGAATGGGCGTGGCGATTATGGCTCTTGGCAACATTGCCATGACTCAAGGGCTGAAGATTGACGCGGCTACCAGCGGTGCCGCCAGCACAGACCTCACATCGGTAGCTGGATATCTTAAAATCAACGGCTTCAAGCCGCCTGTTCCTGATACTGGATGGACGGCTAACGCGGATAACGGCGACAAGACAGCCGTGATTCCTAATTCCGCAACCCTTGCTACAATTCAGACAGCAATGAATCTCGCTGTTGCCGGATCGGGGGACGCGCTTGTGGCAATCGCCAATAAAGTCAAGGCCATGGAATATGCAGACACACAATTTCTCCTCGCCAACGCTTGATTCCGCCACAAAACGTCAGGCGAATACCTGACTAGCAAATTTCGCAATCTGGCCTATTCGGTTGGCCATGATCATGAATACGACCAAGGCAATCCCTCTTGGGCTTCACTTGCGCCACCGGGATCAACAGGCTACTCGTAGAATAGAATACGAGCCGACTGGAGATCATAAACGCGAAATGCACTGCAAAATACTCCTGGTCATGCTGCTGCTGGCCAACTCAGCCGCAGCAGCCCAGTTCTTAATGATCGGGCAAGTGCCAGGAACCGTCTCTCCGGCGGTTCAAGATGCGATCAAACAGGCTGTGAGTGTACTGGATGACGCCCGACTCCGTGTCGCGTGCTTCCTCGGATCTTTCGGTGGTGCTGCGGTATCCACCGTGTTCTTCCCGCTGGGCACGGTCAAGCAGTACGCGGGCAAGCTCATCGGCTCAGCCTGCTGCGGCGTCTTGTTCTCGCCCAAGCTGCTCTCCTGGTTCAACTGGGAGCTGAATCTCGACAACGTGGTCTGCATGGCGGGCATCGTCGCGCTCCTCTCCTGGACGGTGCTGCAGTTTGCCGTCCCCTTAACGGGCGAGTGGCTCACCAAGTGGTTCCTGAGCCGTAACAAACAGGAGCCTTGACGTTCTTCCGCCGTCGGCCACAATCCCAACTCACCCGTCAATCCACATCCATCAAATCATGAACTTGAAATCCATCATCCTGTCTGCCATTGCCTTCATCTCCGGCCTGAAGACCCATTTGGACAACCTGAAGCGCGAGAACGAGACCCTGCGCGCCGAGAACACTGACCTCCGCCAGAAGCTCCTCGACGAGGACGCTGACGATGCCGAAGTGCTCGCCGCCAAGGAAGCCGCTGAAGCCCGCGCTGCCGCCCTCCAGGAAGCCGCTGACGCTCTCGATGCCTCCGGTACCGAACTTGCTGCCGCTATCTCCGAGAACCCTGACGTGCCGGTGACTGTCGATGAAAACTTCACAGCCGCCCAGACCGACGGCGTCGAACCCGAAGCCTCCACCGCCGAAGCTCAGGCCAAGTCCGAAGCTCAGCGTGCCGAGTAGCCCAACTTCCACAGCACTACCGCAAGACCGGGCTCAGCAATGGGTCCGGTCTTTTTGTTTGCACAATAACCCTTCGTGGTCTTATCTGGACGCGTAGGGTGGTGAAACGGTATCACGGGAGCCTCATAAGCTCTCATTCACGGTTCGAGTCCGTGCTCTGCAATTTTCATAGAATCCCGAGGAAACGTTGGTGCGAATCCAACTGCGGTATTGGTCCGTGTCGTCTAGCAAAATCAGGACGCCTCGCTTTCTGGTCTGACAGCCGTTCGTTCTTGTCAAACACACGGCTGCATGTAACGCTCCGCCACGACTATGAGAACCATCCTTGTGCTCCTACTGTCAGTCGGACTCACCTCCTGCGCTTCCCTTGGCGACTTCGCTGTCGGCCTGACTGGAACAACCGCTGGTGCCGACTGGGCCGTCAGCGTCAAAGTGCCGGTCGGAAAGTCCGCGAAGGAACCCTCCAAGGTGTCGAAATGACCATCAACGACTCCCACTGGCTGGAAGGCACCGGCGTCCGCTACGACGACATCCCTGGCGGCTCAGGCATGCCTGTCCGGCGCTTCCTGGTGATCCACTTCACCTCCGGCGCGTCAGCCCAGTCTTCCGTAGATTTCTGGAACACGGCATCCGCCAAGGGCGCGTGCGCTCACATCGTGATCGACCGTGATGGCAGCATCATCCAGTGTCGTCCGTTCAACAAGACCTGTGGCCATGCTGGTGTCTCCAAGTGGAAGGGCTTCAGCGGTCTGAACTCCTGCTCCATAGGCATCGAACTCGCGAATGCCGGTGACGACGAGAAGCTGGCGAAGAAATGGTCCAAACTGGCACCCGTAAAAGCCAAGCACAAGAACGGTGGGCCAGTCCAGTTGTGGGAAGCTTACCCGGCCGCTCAGATCGCCGCTTGTGAGGCCGTCTCCGCGGCCCTAGTGAAGCGCTACAACCTCGATGACGTGGTCGGCCATGACGACATCGCGCCTGACAGGAAGAACGACCCGGGTCCATCATTTCCGATGCAGGAGTTGCGTGAAGCCTGCGGTTTCACCGGTCTTCCGGTAGTGTGATCCGCCCTGGACATCCGCCAGGACGGCGGTGAGAATGCGTGGCCGACAACCCGGCCACCCTACTCATGTCATCCTGCGGCTGCACTCCTGGTAATGGTTCCACTCCTCCAAGTGGCTTCTCCTCCACCTCATCCGCACCGGCCGGAGCTTCCAACTCGTACGGTGGTAGCGCAACAATTGCCGGAGGTGTCTGCCCGCCCGCACTGTGCCTGCAGCCGCTGACAACCAGCCAAGTCACGCGCAGCCCCTACTGCCCTGACTGGGTGGACAAGCTGTTCGGATCGTACGCGGGCAAGCTGATCATCAAGGTTGGCGCCTGCCTGCACTACCTGCGCAGCCCGTCGTCAGGCTGGGTGCGCTACAACGGATCGACCGAGAGCGTGACGGTGGACAATGCGCCTCCATTCGTCTCCAGCGCACCACGAGGCGCCAAGTTCGGCTACCTGGCCAAGACCATCCCGACGCAGACCCAGCTCTACGACGAGGCGACCGGCACCTGCTCAACAGTCATCACCCAGGAACTGGCCAGCCAAGTGCTGGAGACTCGGGCCGACGGCCAGCTTCTGCTCGGCAACTACCCGCTGCCAGGCGAGATTCCGGTCAACGAGAGCGGTGACGCCGCCAATCAGACGCGCCTTGACTACCTGGGGCAGGCCGTGGCCGAGGATGAACTGGAGGTCAGCCCCGACATCGGCATCCTCGTGGACAAGCCGTACATCCGCACCGTCGGTGGAATGCAGGTGGTATCCAAGTTCTGGATGCGGATGAAGTCCTTGATCTTCCGCAAGAGCCAATGGGGGCAGGTGCTAAAAATCAACTACGGTCAGGCGCTGCAGGTCGTGGCCTATCCCGTCTCGGGCGGCACGGCAGATGACCCGGCGTTCCGCCTCATGTTGTCGGAGACGGGCCCATCCGACCAGTCCGCGACCTTCCCGGCCAACCATCTCCAGGGCGACACGGTGGTCTGGAACGGTGCTGCTGGATCAAACAACCCGAACCTGCCGGAGAACTCCTGGGCATCCTACCCGAAGGGCCTCGGCTTCTTCCCCTTCGCCTCTCCTCGCGACATCGTGATCAACCGCACCACGGTAGGCACCGTTCCGGTGACTCTACCCGATTTTCCGAGCGAGCTTCCTGCCGGCGTGAAGGGCATCATGTTCTATACGAAGAGTTCATCGGCGAACAACACCACGAACTTCAACGCCACGTACAACAGCCGGAAGATCGGCTTTGCCTTCAATGGGGTGAACTACATGGAGACCACCGTATATTTCAATCCCAACCCGGACACGAAGACCATCGACATCGTGTTCACCAAGGTGGGCACTGGCGCCGTCACCTGTGACATCGCAGTCGTCGGCTACTTCCTGTAAAAATGGGCGATCTTGTTTCCATCGCGTACCCGGCATCTGCTGGCGTTAATACCGCCAACGAACCGGCGTACTTCGACGGCAAGGAGCGAGGTCACTTCATCCAGCAGGCGAACAATCTGCGCATCTACCACGGGCGCTGGAGAACCCGCTACCGGGTAGTCGGTCAGCAGATCACCGGCACAGACGAGACGGTGGCACAATGGCGAGCTGACCACACTCAGTCGGCCATGTGGTATCTGCCCCAGGATGGACAAGGGGTACACTACAGCGGCACAGGACCTGACCGGCTGGTAGAGAGTGCTGCCGGCCGTCTCTACACGCTGACGCCCACCAACACCGGCTTCGAGGTCCTGGACGTGAGTGGCGGCATGCAGGCCTATCCGTACCTGCGCATGGCCTGGCTGACTCAGGCCGAGAACTACGTCATCCGCACCGACGGCAAGAGCCAGACGCAGATTTGGAGCGGCAAAGGAACGGTGTTCGGCAGCCCCGGCTACAATCCGAATGCGAAGGATCGCTCGCGCACGCCGAACGCTGCAGGACCATCCGTTTACGCGGGTGGCCGCATGTACGTCACGGTGTTCGACCGGCGCATTCTCGTCAGCGACTCGCTCCACCAGACCGACCAGCAGAGCGCTGCGGACATCCTGGCTTACACCGACCAGTCCTACGACATCACCAACGTTTACTTCGCGCCACCAGCCAGCGAGAAGGACATCGTGGCACTCGGGGTGTCCATCAGCAGCGGCTTCGACAACTCCCGCGCACAGGGCGAGGTGATGAGCATGTGTCGTGGTCCTGGCATCTGGGCGATGGCACTCGGCATTCCCCGCGATCAATGGGCGACCGCTCAGATGCGGCACTCGCGCTCCAAGGAGACAGCAGCATGCGGGCCCAAGGCTTTCTTTGTCCGCGACGGCGACATCCTGATGCGAACCAACCGCGGCATTGAGAGCCTGAACCTGCTTGCTCGTGAGCGTCAGATGCTGGGCAACGCGACCATCGACCTTGGCGCCGACATGTTCGAGATCCTCCAGTCTGACGACGAGGAGAGCCTGCTCTACTGCTCACTGATCAACCCTCTGCGCTGGTCGCGCATGCTCTGCACGGTCGGCCCGGTGATCGACGGACCCCGTCACTACCACCTGGGATGGATCGCCGCCAACTGGAACCCCAACAGCGTACGTGAGCCCCAAGGCATGGCCTGGGAAGGCGTGGGCACCATGGACAAGCGGCTTGGCCGTGTGATCCAATTCCTGCCCGCCGTTCTCGATGGCAGAACCCGCGTGGTGGCCTTGACTGACCGCGAAGATGGTACTTCCAAGGGTCTTGTGGAGATCACTGAGGAGGAGGGACCGGACATGCTTGATGACGGCACGGCAGTCCCTGTGGAGTGGTCGCTACTCACCCGCCAGCTCACCGTCGGAGGCCCCTATGCGAATACCGGCATGGGCAACATCTACGCCTACCTGCACGAGATTAAAACTGACGTGACGCTGCGGCTGTACGTTCGTGATGACAAGCATCGCGACTTCATGCCTCTGCGTTCAGTAACCGTGAAGTTTGACCGTCAGCAGTGCGGACAGAACTCCGACCGGCGCATTCTCATCAGCAAGCTGCCGGAGAAGCTCAAAGACAGCCGGTGGATTCAATTCTACCTCGCTGGCTCAGGCGTCACATCCATTGATTTTGCCGCCAAACCAGCACCGCCTGGCGGTGAAGCGACCAACCCTGATCCTGATTGCATCGTCATCCAGAGTGACCCACTGTGCGGTGTTGATGTCTTCAAACAAAGCCGATGAGTGTAAATCC
>Ga0247809_1000077_pt1 | contig 57923 bp, 45 predicted proteins | sample UWRJL104311B1_FD_180951 | JGI IMG/M metagenome (GOLD analysis project Ga0247809, IMG submission 180951) | Plant litter microbial communities from Arlington Agricultural Research Station in Wisconsin, United States - UWRJ-L104-311B-1 | ecosystem: Environmental > Terrestrial > Plant litter >... | reverse complement strand
TTGCTTGACTTGGACACACCCCGCCATTAGGCGATCCCGTCTTTCCGCACACCTAGATTTGAAAAGAAGCGAATCGATCATGAAGATCCGCAATTCCCTGAAGTCGCTCAAGGATCGTCACCGCGATAACCGCGTGATCCGTCGTCGTGGCCGTACCTACGTCATCAACAAGACCAACCGTCGCTTCAAGGCACGCCAGGGCTAAAGCCCTGATAACGGCCGTCATCTTCGACGTCGGTCGTGTCCTTTACGACTGGGATCCCCGGATCCTGTACGAGCGCCTGATCGACGACGATCGGGCGCTCGACGCGTTCCTGCGCGACGTCGTGACGATCGATTGGCACTTCCAGCACGACGCTGGCCGCGACTTCGCCGACACCTCGGCGGAGCTGGCCGCGTTGCATCCGCAGCATGCCGACTTGATCGCCGCCTGGGGGCCGCGATTCAACGAGAGCATCGGCGCGCGAATCGCCGGGATGCAGGAGATCGTCGAGGAGCTGGACGCGGCCGGCGTACCGCTGTTCGCGATCACGAACTTCAGCCACGAGTTCTGGCCGCCCTTCCGTGCGCGTGAAGCGCATCTGTTCGACCGGTTCCGCGACGTGGTCGTGTCGGGCGAAGAAAAGATGGTGAAGCCGGATGCGGCGATCTATCGGCTGGCGCTGGAGCGATTCGGGTTGGCGGCGGAGGAGGCTGTGTTCGTCGACGATAACGCGGCGAACGTGGCGGGCGCACAGGCGCTGGGGATCGAATCGGTACTGTTTACCGATGCGGCGGGTTTCCGTGCGCGGTTGGTCGAGCTGGGGCTCCCGATCGCGGCTTAGCCGTTACCCGGCCAAAGTTTGTTTCCCCGCGAAGGCGGGGACCCAGTCTGGGCTCCCGCCTTCGCGGGAGAACAAGGAGGGGAGCGCCGCCCTCGTCTATCGCCGGGTCACTGCTCCAGCGAGATCGACTGGCGCAGGTTCGCCACCGCCGTCTCCTGATCCGCGACCGGCGCCTCCGGCATCACGCCGCCCTCGAAATCGTCCGTCACCGTCACGGTCGTCCCCAGCGTCGTCACGCCGAACAACTGCTTGGCGAAACCGAGCGGCACGCGGATGCAGCCGTGCGAGGCGGGGAAACCCGGGTTGCGGCCTGCATGGATCGCGATGCCGTCCCAGGTCAGGCGCTGCATGAACGGCATCGACGCATCGTCGTACAGGCTCGACTTGTGGACCGCGTTCTTCTGCAGGATCGGATAGGTGCCGGCCGGCGTGTCCTTGCCATCCTTGCCGCTGGAGATCGTCGTCGCCGCGATCATCGTCGACCCGCGATAGACGAACGCGCGCTGCTCCATCAGGCTGACGACGATAGTGACCGGCTCGCTGGAGCCATTGTCCTTCCAGACGAACTGGTTTGGCGAGAGTTCGGTCGCGGCCTGCTCGATCGGCATCGCAGCGATGGCGGCAGCCGATGCGGCCTGCGCGGGATTTGCACCCGCGACGATCGCAAAGGTCAGCCCCATTGCCATGAAAGACCGCGCCGTCCCGTTCGCCATCTTGCCCATCGTCGCGTCCGTCCTCGAATCCCGATATTTTCGCCCAACGCGCGATTCTCGAAAACGTGCCGTCGGAGGATTGAGTCGACGAACCGACCCCAAGCCGGGGTAGTTCGAGGGAACGGACCCACAACCAGTGGAAATGGTTGCAGAATATTCACGGAAAATCGGCTATACGGGTCTCCAAGAAACGGGGCAATTTCGGGAAAATCGATGCACGACGAGCAAGGTCTTGTGCGCGAACGACGCGCGCTTCTGAAGAATGGTTTGGTATTGGCGGGGGCTTTGGTGGTGCCGGGGGCAGTGTCGGCGACGACGCGTCTCGGACGTCCGCTGACCGCACGTGATTTGAAGCCGATGACGCAGCCACCGCTGCCGCGCACGACGGTCGCACTGACGTCGCCCAAGGTGGTCCGTCCCGACCTGCTGCGTCAGGCAATGGCGTCGCTGAGCCGTCATGGCAGCCGCATCCAGCATCATGACCGGATCGCGATCGCCGATTTCGCGGCACCGTCGGGCAAGCCGCGCTTCCACTTCATCGATCTCGCCAGCGGGCGCAGCACGTCGCTGCTGGTCGCGCACGGCAGCGGCTCGGATCCCGCGCATACCGGGTATCTGGAGCGCTTCTCGAACCGCTTCGGTTCGAACGCCTCGTCCGAGGGCGCTTTCGTCACCGACGATTATTATGTCGGCAAGCATGGCCGTTCGCAGCGCCTGATCGGGCTCGATCCGACCAACGACAACGCGCTCGATCGTGCGATCGTCGTGCACTCGGCCTGGTACGCGAACAAGGACATGATCGAGAGCCACGGCATGCTCGGCCGCAGCCAGGGGTGCTTCGCCGTCGGCGAGCGCGATCTCGACCAGGTGTTCGCACGGCTTGGTGCCGGCCGGATGATCTACGCCGCCAAGGTCTGAAATATCGGCCCGGACCGCGCTACGCCGCGGTCTGGGCCATGCGGCTCTGCTGCATCCTCCGGCGGGCGCGTCGTACGCCGCCGATGAGCCCCGACCACAACAGCGCTTCGACCCCGGCATAGCCGAGCCCGAGATGATCGGGGCGTACCGCCAGCACGTCTTGCAGGCTGACCGTCCCGGCGCGTAGCCCTGCCCGGCCGATATCGCCCCAGCGCCGTGCAGTCTCCCAGCGGATCAGGCGGATATCGTGTGCCGAGCAGTCGTGCGTCGCCAGAAAGTCCGCCTGGATCACGCTCAGCGCACTGCCCAGCGTCGCCAGCGCGGCGCGATCGGGGACCGGGCGCTTGGCCATGTTGTGCAGCATGATCAGGCGCGCGATCCGCTCCGCGCGATCGTCGAACAGCCGGGCGTAGCGTTCGGTCAGGACGCGGACCGAGGCCGCCTCCATCGTATCGACGAAACGCTTCGAGACGCCGCCGGGATGGACGCGGTACAACACCAGCGCCTCGTCCAGCCGCGCTATGTCGCCGAAATGCTGGATCCGCTGGTACAGGTCGAAATCCTCGGCATACAGGAGCTCCGGCCGGGTCACCGGGTCGAGCTGTCGCGCCACCTCCGTCCGCATCATCGTCGACGACCAGACCAGCGGGTTCTCGATGCAGGTCAGCCACGCGACCAGCGCGGGCGTGGTGGTCGGCGCGTAGCTGGACGGACCGACTACGCCGGCGGTCAGGAGTTCGGCGGCGGTGCCCAGCAAGACGGTGTTTAAATGCGCGTCGAGATACGCGACCTGCCGCTCGAAGCGATCGGGCCGGCAGATATCGTCATGGTCGAGCGCGGCGATGTAGCGGCCGCGTGCTTCCGCAAACCCGCGGTTGCGCGCGAGCACCGGGCCGCCGTTTTTTGCCATCTGGACCAGTCGCACGCGCGGATCTGGCCAGGCGCGTACCACCTCGCGCGTGTCGTCGGTCGAGCAGTCGTCGACGACGATCACCTCGAAATCGGTGAAGGTCTGCGCTTGCAGGCTGGCGAGCGTTTCCTCGATCAACCCGGCGCCATTATACGCGGCCATGACCACGCTAACAGCGGGGCTCACGACGGGATCCCCCGTTCGGTCGTCCGACGTCACGCTGCTGCCAGTGCCTTCGATGCCATCACCTGATCGATTATCATCAACCCCACGTCGTTCTGCCAGAGCCATAAGCCATTGGCTTGCCCGGAGAAACTGGATTCGCCACCGAGAGCACCCCAGGGCACGAAGCCGGCGGCCAGGCCGAGCCCGTACAGGCCGGGGATCGGTGCGCCCTGATCGCCGACGATCCGGCAGTGGCGGTCGACCATCGGCTTTCCGTCATGGGCGGCCAGCGGTATCTGCGCGCCGTCGCGGTCGGCGAGCGGCATCGCGATCGGTCGATAGCCCAGCGCCGCGATGACGAGGTCGGCTTCGGCGATTGCCGCCCGTGCGACCGCGTCGTCGTCGCCGGTAATCCGGTGCAACGCCACGCGGGGATCGGGTACGCGGCCGTCGATACCGAGCATCCGCAGCACGAGGTCGCGCGCTTCGAGGCGGAAACCGGCGAGGCGGTAGACGAACCCCGACACCGGACAGATGTCGTCGGCGCCGAAATCGGTGAACCCCTCGGCATGCGCGGCCTCGACCGAATGATAGAAGGGGCGGAGCGGCTTGCGGTGCAGGAGCGTGATGGCCCCTGCCCCCAACGGCAGCGGCGGCTGGCTCTTCAGCAACAGCGCGATCGTGGTCAGCGCGCTGGTCGAACCGCCGATCACCGCGATCTTCGGCGCGCGCTTGCCGGTCAGGATATCGGCGACCTTCTCGAACCCGCCGGTCGTCAGCACGTCGTCGGACTGGAGCAGGCGTCCGCTCGCCAACTCGATCAGTCCGGCGCCCGCGACCTGCTGCGTGGCGAGCCGGTCGAGCGGCTGGTGACCGCCGGTCGCGACGACGATGTTGCGCGCGAGTTGCTCGAAGACATGGCCATCGGCGAGGCGGCGGACCTGGACGCTCCACAGCCCCTCGCCGACGCGTTTCGCGCCTAGTGCCTCATGCCCGGTCAGCACCACGCCGCCATTGCCGCGGACGATATCGGTCAGCCGGTCGCCGGTCGCGCGCAGCAGCGGCCCGACCTCGGTCAGCGGCACGCCGAGCGCGCCCTCGTGCGCCGCAACCGCGCGTCCGGCGGGATGGTCGACCAGCCGCGCAAGTTCGGGATGCACGTTGCCTCGGACCGCGGTCAGGAAGGTCTGCGCGGTCGAATCCGACGTGATCGCATAGCGCCCGAGCCGCCCGCCGCCGATCGCATTGCCGCGCTCGATCACCATCAACCCCGACGCGGCGAGATCGGGGAGCAGGCCGCGCTTAGTCGCCGAGGTGAGCATCGCCGTCCCCGCGGGGCCGCCGCCGATCACGATGACCGAGGCGATCTTGCCGTTCGCACCGCGCACCGACGCACGCCGGTCGAGCGGCCGGACGATCGCCGCACACGCGTTGGCGAGCGCTTCCGCGGCACGTCGCGCGTCTGCGACCGACATCGCATCGGTGATCGGGAGCGACAGCATCCGCCCGGCGATCTTGTCGGCGACCGGGGTCGGCTCGATCATCGCGGTCGCCTGGAACCAGGGCTGCTCGCCGAGATGCGGGCTGAAATAGCGGCCGCAACCGACGCCGTCCGCCTCGATCGCCTCGACGATCGCGTCGCGGTGGTGGGCGATGTGCTCGGGGAGCAGCACCGGCATGAACTGCATCGAGCGGCGTCGGCCCGAAACCGCCTGGAACTGGAAATCGGGGAGCGTGGCGCGGTAGGTTTCCTCCAGCACGGCGCGGTGGTTTGCGATTGCGTCGATCTCGGCCAGCTTGGTCTGCGCCATGATCGCGGTGATCTCGGGCAGCTTGGCGTTGATGCCCGGCAAAGTCGCGTTGCGGCTGCCTTCGAACCCAAAATTTCCCATCGAGCGGAGCGTCGCGATCAGGTCGACGTCGCCGCTGTGGATCAGGCCGCCCTCGCCCACCGCGAACGTCTTGGTGGCATGCATCGAATGGACGACGGCGAACGGCGCGCGCGCGCCGAAGCCGAGCCCTGCGTCGTCTAGCGTGCCGAGTGAGGAGGCCGCGTCGATCACGATTCCGACGCCGTAGCGCCGCTGGAAATGGGCGTAGCGGTCGAGGTCGATCGCGTTGCCGAACGTGGCGTAAGGCACGACCACGCCGATCCGCTCGCCGTGGCGCTGGAGCAGCCGCTCCTCCTCCAGCGCGCATGCACCCCAGTCATTTGCGTCGATGTCGCATACCAGCGGCGTCAGCCCCGCCCATGCCGCCGCCTGCGCGGTCGCGGCGAAGGTGAGCGCGGGCATCAGCGCGAGCGTGCCCTGTTTCGGATTCAGACCACCGGTCCGCATGCCCGACGCATGGCGAATCGCTAGCATCAGCCCGAGCGTGGCATTGCCGACGGCGAGGCTGGCGCCGTGGCCGCCGAAGAGCTTATCGGTGACGCCGGCCTCGAACGCGCGAACCTCGGGGCCGTTGTTGCTGAACACGCCCGACGCCTCGACGCGGCGCAATGCATCTAGGTGCTCGCTCAGCCGCGGCGGGTTCGGCGCGATCAGGGGGAGGCGTTTCATCGGCGATCCGGTCTGTTGTGCCGCAGACCTATGATCCACGGCCTCCTAAGAACCAGTTACGCTGCCACATTACGACGGATGCAGGGCGATGTTTTCCTTACATCATCCCGGCACGTGTCCGGGATGACGCAAGACTAATCAACGTATTAGCGGAAGGCTGATGTAACTTTCGTCGGGTCCGGCGACCGTCACCTTCTGCGTCGCCTTCACGTAATCCTTGGGTTGCGCGAAGAAGATGTTCGGGACGAAGGTCTGCGGATTGCGATCGTAGAGCGGGAACCAGCTCGACTGGACCTGCACCATGATCTTGTGCCCGGGCAGGAAGACGTGGTTGGTGGTCGGCAGCGCGAACTTGTATTTCAAGGGCACGTTCGCCGCGATCGGCTTGGCGACCGCCAGGCTCTCACGATACCGCCCGCGGAAAATGTCCATCGCGACCGACAATTGATAGCCCGCCATCGCCTTGTCGCCGGGATAGACGTCCGGATACACGTCGATCAGCTTCACCACCCAGTCGCTGTCGGTGCCGCTGGTCGAGGCGGTGAGGTTCACCTCCGGAACGCCTGCGATCGTCGTCGGCGTGTTGAGCGCATCGGTGGTGAAGGTCAGCACGTCGGGACGGCCCGAGACGGCGCGCTGGTCGTCGACCAGCCACTGTTTCCAGGTCGATCCGCTCGCATAGGTCGGCAGCGTCGGGCGCACGCGGTAGCTGACCGGCGTGGCCGGATCGGAGATATAGTCCGCAGTCGTCGCCGCGCCGCCCGCCGCCTGGAAGCCGAGCGCGCCGCCGGGCTTGAGATAGAGCGGCGTGCCCGCGGCCTGCGCGGTCGGCCATTTGTCGAGCCTCTGCCACTCGTTGCGGCCCGACTGGAACATCGTCACGGGAGCGACGTCCATCGCCGGCTGGTCGCTCTTCAAATAATGCGCGAGGAACGGCGCGAGGACGTGCCAGCGCCACCATTTGGCGGTGTCGGCGTCCCATTTGATCGCGCCCAGCGCACTGCCGTTGCCGACCTCCTGCCCGTGATACCAAGGTCCCATCGACAGGTAGACCATGTCGTTGGCGGTGTCCTTGGGCTCGAGCGCGCGGTAGACCGCAGGCGCACCGTAGATGTCCTCCTGATCCCACAACCCACCGACGATCAGCGTCGGTACCTTGAGCAACTGGCCAGCGAGCACGGTGTCCATCGCCTGGGTCGACCAGAACGAGTCGTACGCAGGATGCTGCGTGATCTTGCGCCAGAAACCGAGCTGTTCGAGCCCCTGCGCCTTGCCGATCGCGCCGGCCGAGCCGCCCTTGAGGTAATAGTCGTAGTCGTCGGCGGTGTCGGTGATCCACGGCGTGCCGGCGTCCTTGGTCGCCTCCTGGCCGAGGACGTAGGGCATCATGCCCTCGCGGAAGGCGCCGTTGTGGAACCAGTCGTCGCCGCGCCAGCCATCGACCATCGGGTTCATCGGCACCGAGACCTTCAGCGCCGGATGCGGATTGATCAGCGCCATCAGCGGCAGGAAGCCGTCATAGCTGATCCCGCTGATGCCCACGCGGCCGTTCGATTCGGGGAGGTGCTTCACCAGCCAGTCGATCGTGTCGTAGGTGTCGGTCGAATCGTCGGTCTTGGTCGGGTTCTGTGCGGTGCCGGCGCGCGCGGGGTTCATCATGTAGATGCCCTGCGATCCGTGCATGCCGCGGACGTCCTGGATCACGCGGATATAGCCCGCTGCGGCGATCACGTCGCCCGCACCGTCGCCGTGTTCGAGGATGCCGGCATAGGTGCCGCTGTCGACCTTGGTCTGGCCGTCCGCGTCATAGGGCGTGCGGGTCATCAGGATGCCGGAGTCCTTCGCGCCCTTCGGCACGATGATGACGGTGTGGAGCTTGACCCCGTCGCGCATCGGAATCTCGACGACTTTCCGCACATAATCGTAGCCGACGTCGCGCGGCGCCATCTTGGCGGGGCGTTCGTCGTAATTCTGTGCGGTCGCGGGGGTGGTTGCGGTAGCCAGCGCGGCGATGGCGCAGGCGGCAAACAGATGGGTAGTGGATTTCATTTTCTTCTTCCTTCCCTCCCGGACTGAAAAAGAAAAAGGCCCGCCTTTCCGTGTGGAAAGACGAGCCCCTCTCGTAGCAATTCAGGCGATCAGGCCGTCCGCGTGCCGGTCAGCGGGAAGCTGCCGAAGGCGCCGGCCGCGACGCTGCCCTTGAGAACGTCGTCCTCGACGGTCGCCTTGCAATCGAGCGTCATCGGCATCGGCACGGTCATGCTCTGCTTCCAAGTGATCGTGTCGCCATCGACGTCACCGGTGACGTCCATGCCGCCCATCGCGCCCGACACCGCACCGGTGAAGGTGTTGCCGGCGCTGTTGACGGTCAGCGTCATCTTCTGGTCGCCCAGCGGCGACTTGACCACGCAATCCCAGCTGCCATCGACGTTTGCCATTGCTCTCTCTCCTGAATCACCGCCCGGCAACGCCCGGGCTCTTGAACCTACTTGGCGCCGGCTACCGACGCCGCGGGAATGACCTCGACCGGGAGGCCGATGCTGTCAAGCTGCGGGCGCACCGTCTTCGCATCGCCGACCACGACCCAGATCGTCTTCTTCGGGTCGAGCGCCTGCTGGATCGCGGTGTTGAGTTGCGGCAGGTTGAGGCCCTGGTATCGCTGCGTGATCGTCGCATAGTAATTGTCGGGCCGCTTGAGCAGATCGTTCTGCTGCATCGCGCCCAGAACCGCGTCGGACGTCTCGAAATTACCCGAAAGCGAGCGGATCGCGCCGTTGATCGCACGGTCGAACTCCGCCTGGGTCATCGGCTCCTTGCCGAGGAACGCGCCGATATCGCTGCGCAGTGCGGCGATCGACGGACCGGTCTGGTCCGCCTGCACCGGTGCCGACAGAATGTACGGCGCGGCGTTTTCCGACTGCTGGAAGCGACCCGAGACGCCGTAGGACCAGTGCTTGCTCTCGCGCAGGTCCATGTTGACGCGGCCGAGGAAGCTGCCGCCGAGCGCATCGTTCGCGGTCGCGATCGGCAACAGGTCCTGCGTGCCCTTCAATCCGGTGGGTACGCCCGCGATGATCAGCGACTGCGGGCTGTCCGGACGGTCGATCAACACGATCTTCGGCGCGGACGGCGTGACCGTCGCGGGGAACGCCTTGACGCCCGCCGCCCCGGTCGGCCGCCATGTTCCGAAGCGCGCATCGAGAGCCGCCTTCACCTCGGCGAGCGGACGATCGCTGACGACGAAGATCTTCGCCTTGTCAGGCCGCAGCCACGCCTGCTGGAACGCGACCAGATCGGCACGGGTCAGCCCTGCGACCGCCTTCGGATCGCCGCTGCCCTGCGCCTTGGCATAGGGCGAGTTCGGCCCGAGCAGCGGCGGCAGGACGCGCGTCGCCAGACCTTGCGGGCTGGTCAGTTCCTGCGCGATCTGCGCGAGCTGCTGGTTCTTGACGCGCGCGACCTCGGCATCGGCGAACGCCGGGTTCTGCGCGATGTCGGCGAACAGGTCGACCGCGGGGGCGAGATTGGCGCTCGGCACCTGTAACGACAGGAAGGTCCGGTCGTTCGACGCGCCCGTACCGATCTCCGCCCCCAGTCGCTCCTTGGCTTCGGCCAGCGCGACCGAATCGCGCGTCGCGGTGCCCTCGTCCATCATCGACAGCGTTAGTTGCTGCGTACCGAGCTTGCCGGGAACGTCCGCCGCGACGCCCGCATCGAAGCTGAGCACTGCCTGCGTCACCGGCACCGCGGTGCGCTGTGCGTAGACGACCTCGATACCGTTCGCGAGGCGGGTACGCTGGACCGCCGGGAAGCTGAGCCCAGCCACCTTGCCGACGCTCGGCAATGGCCCGCGCGTGCCCTTGAACGGCACGTCCGCCGCGGGCGGCACGTCGACCTTGGGTGGCACGACCGCGTTGGCATAGGCATCGCGCGGTCCGGGCACGACGGTCAGCGAATAGGCCGGGCGCGACAGCCACTTCGCCGCGGCGGCCTTCACGCTCGCGGGCGTTTCGGCGGCAAGCTGCAGGAGCTGTTTCTTGTAGAAGCCCGGATCGTTCGAATACAGCGCACCCTCGGCCAGCGTCACCGCCTTGCCGCCGAACCCGCCGACCGACTCCAAGCCCTCCATCGTGCTGGCCGCGGTCGTCGTCGCGACACGGCTGACCTCGTCGGCGGTCGGGCCGTTCTTGATGAAGTCCGCCATGATCTCATCGATCCGCTTCGACACGAGCGCAGGGTCGACGCCCTGCCGGACGATCGCACGGATGCCGAACATGCCGAGCTGGCTGAAGCTGCGGTTATAGGCGGAGATGCTGACGACGAGCTTCTCCTTCTTGACCAGCGCGGTGTCGAACCGGCTGCTGGCGAGGCCGCCGAGCACGCCGGCCGCGACGTCGAGCGCGGTGCCGTCCTTGTCGTTCAGGCCGGGCACTACCCAGTTTCGGCTGACCATGACGGCGGCGACGCGATCCTTGATCGTCTCGCTGACCGGAGCCGGCAGGGTCGGGATCGGCGCGGGCGGGACGATGCTTTCGGGGCCCTTCGGGATGCCGCCGAAATACTTCTCGGCGAGCCGCTTGGCGGTCGCCGTATCGACGTCGCCAGCGAGCACGAGCACGGCGTTGTTCGGGCCGTAATGATCCTTGAACCAGTCCTTCACCGTCTGCAGCGAGGCGGCATCGAGATCCGCCATCGAGCCGATCGTGGTGTGGCCGTACGGGTGATCCGCGGGGAACAGCCCCTCGGTGATCTTGTACTGAGTCAGGCCGTAGGGCTGGTTGTCGCCCTGGCGCTTCTCGTTCTGGACGACGCCGCGCTGCTCGTCGAGCACGCCTTGCGTGATCGCGCCGGTAAGATAGCCCATGCGGTCGGATTCGAGGAACAGTGCGCGGTCGAGCGCGGCGGTCGGCACCGTCTCGAAGTAATTGGTGCGATCGAAATAGGTGGTGCCGTTGAAGTCGGTCGCGCCGACCTGCTTCAGCGGTTCGAAGAAGTCGCCGGGTGCGTTCTCGGAGCCGTTGAACATCAGATGCTCGAACAGATGCGCGAAGCCGGTCTTGCCCTTGGGTTCGAACTTCGAGCCCACATTATACCAGACCGACACGGCCACGACGGGCGCCTTGCGATCGGTGTGCACGACGACGCGCAAGCCGTTCTTCAGCGTGAATTGCTGGTAGGGGATATCGACCGACTTCACGAGCTCCGCGACCGGTGCAGGCTTTGCCGCAGGAGTTGCTGTGCGCTGGCCCTGACCGGATGCGGGCGAGACGAGAGCAATTGCGGCGACGCCGGCAAGCGCGGTCATTTTCAAAGCCATATGCGAACATTACCCCGTGTTTCAGAATGATATCGTCGCAGCATAGCCACGCTTTGTCGTCGGGCAACAGATAGATACGTCGAGTTTCGAGGCGATCCGCGCTGGTACGCCGGGACGTCTCACAGGTATCGCCACCACCAGCCGGTATGCGTCCGTTTGAACTGTCCGAACCACCGGCATGCGAACCAACACGGCACGGCGGCGGCGGCGGCAACGAGCCAGATCGAGGCGACGTTCGGGACGCTGACCAGCCCCTTGATCGCACCGCCCGTCACCGCACCGGTCAGGCTGTTCACCCCGTGGAGCAGGAAGAGGTGCAGGATGTAGAAGAACAACGGCGCCGATCCGAACACCACCAGCACGCGGTTCAGCCGCGCCGATGTGCGCTCGAACGCCGCCAGAAGCAGCATGCCGATGCCGAGCGTCAGCAGGATGAAGTCCGCGGACGGCGGATATTTGGTGAGGTTGAGAACGCTCATGATCGTCGCGAGCGGCGTCGTACCGACCTGCCACGGCAGCGGCTCGCCATAGCCGTTGATCGCGCGCAGTACCGCGAACAGCGCGAGCGCCGCAGCGCCGGTCATCACCAGGCGGCGGCGACGAACGTCCTGGTCGACTTGCCGCGCGAACCACGGTCCGATCGACCAGCCGAGCGCGATCACGCCGATCCAGGGCAGCAACGGGTAGGACGTCCGCGCCCGCGCGCCGAACGGCAGGTCGATGAACCCGCGGTCGTGCAGCATGCTCCAGGCGACATAGCCCGGCTGGTCGGGCGCAAACGTGATCGGATCGAGCAGATTATGGCCCAGCACGATCGCCAGCCCGAGGACGAGCACGGCGATGCGCGGAAGATGGACCAGCGCCGCCAGGGCGATCATCGCCAGCCCGATCACCCAGATCACCTGGAGATAGACGATCGCGGGGGTGGGATCGAACGACCAGGCGAAATTGACGACCGTCACTTCGAGCGCGACGAGGAACAGCCCGCGCTTCAGCAGGCACGACGAGGCCGCTGCCCTGCCGCCGCCAGCATCTCCGCTGCGCGAGTCTGCGTATAGCGATGCAGCAAGCCCGGTCAGCAACACGAAGACGGGTGCACACAGATGCGCCGTGAGCCGCGTGAAGAACAGGGTCGGCGGCGTCGCGGGCAACGCCATCGGGTCGCTCACCTGCATAGGGTAATAGAAGAGTTCGCGGGTGTGATCGACGAGCATCAGCAGCATGACGAACCCGCGCAACGCATCGACCGAGACGATCCGCGACCGCTTGGCCTGCGCGCCCGTCGGAGCTTCCACGTGGGTATCGGACGCCGCGGCCGGCGTTCCGGCGACGTCGGGCATTGGACTGAAAACGGTTGACAAGATCGAAGCACCTCCGCCAATCGAGATGTTACATCATCACAGAGAAGGCAACATTTTTTGTCGACGCGTCCACGATCGATCGCCTTCGCGAGCATTTTTTTGCTGCTCGCCTGCCCCGTTACTGCCGAGGCGCAGGACAAGACCGACCGCGATCCGGAGCGCGAGGAACGACGGGTCGATGGCGAGGCCGAGACGATCGTCGTTCTCGGCACACGCAGCACGCGGGCGGATCGGACCCTGTCGTCGGACCTCGCCACCGAACGCATGTCGCAATCCAGCCGCTCGCTCGAGCGCGACCTGCTCACCGCGGCGGGGACGTACCGGCTCGGCGACGCGCTCGAACTCGTCAGCGGCGTCAGCAACCAGAACAACCGCGGCGGCTTCCTCGACAATTTCGCGATCCGCGGGTTTCTCGGCACGCCCGATGGCGGCGCCGAATATTATGTCGACGGGTTCCTCGCCAATCGTGGCCTCGCGCCGCCGCGCGATCCGGCGACGACCGAGCGGATCGAGGTGTTGAAGGGCCCAGCCGGCGCGCTGTTCGGCGACATCGATCCGGGCGGCCGCGTGAATATCGTCAGCAAGACGCCACGCTTCACGCGCAGCGCGACCGCGACGCTGACCTATGGCTCGTTCGACACGCGCCGGGTCGAGATCGATGCGACCGGCCCGCTGTCCGACACGATCGCCGCGCGGATCGTCATCGCCACCGAGGACAGCGATGGCTGGCGCGATTTCGTGCCGTTGCGCCGCCGTGTCGTCGCGCCTTCGCTGACCTGGGCGCCACGCGATGGCCTTCGGCTGACCTATGTCGGCGAGATCACGCGGTTCGATGCGCCGTTCGATCGCGGCATCCCGGCGATCGGCGGCGACGCCAACGCGTTGCCCCGGTCGCGCTTCTACGGCGAGCCCGGCGACGGGACGACGCGGTTTCGCAACCAGCGACACCAGCTGACCGGCGAGGCCCGGCTCGACGACCGCATCTCGCTCAACGGTGGCGTGGCCTGGCGGACGGGATCGCTGCGCGGGTTCTCGTCCGACCAGTCGCGGCTCGTCGGCGGCCAGACGCTGTGGCGACAGCGGCGCGCGCGCGACTATACCGTCGATGATCTGTCCGCGCGGCTGGAACTGACCGGACGGTTCGGCGCGCACCGCGCCAGCGTCGGCGTGAAGGGCTATACGCTCGACTATCACGAGGGGCTGTTGCGGCGGAACCCGACTGCGGCCAACCCGTATGCGATCGACGTGTTCGCGCCGGTTTACGGCGGGCAGGCGCTGCCGCTGGCGCCGTTCACGGACAATGACGAGACGCGGCGGTCCGCCACGCTGTATGCGCAGGACATGTGGGACGTGACGGATCGGTTCACGCTGACCGGCGGCGTCCGGTTCGACGCGTATCGCCAGCAGATCCGCAACAACCGTACCGGCGTGGTCGGGCGCACGGTCGACGAGCCGATGAACTTCAGGCTGGGTGGCCGATACGCGCTGAGCGACGTCTTTGCGGTCCATGCGAACTGGGGCGAGAGCTTCCTGCTCAACTCGGGCACGGGGCGTGACAACCAGGGTTTCTCACCCGAACGCGGCAAGGGATACGAGATCGGCGGCACGGCCGCATTGCCGGGCGTGGACATTGCGGTAACGTATTTCGACATCGCCAAGCGCGACATCCTGACCAACGACCCGGTCGACCCGAACTTCCTCGCGCCGGTCGGCAAGTTGTCGAGCAAGGGGATCGAGTTCGACGCGTCGGTGCGCCTTGCCAAGCAGTGGCAGGTCGTCGCGAACTATGCCTGGACGCGCGCGCGGACCGACGACAGCATCTTCGCGACCGACCGCGTGTTGAACGTGCCCGAACATGCCGCGACGCTGTTCGCGATCGGGCGCTTCCTCGACGACGAGGGGCGCGGGCCATCGATCAGCGCCGGTGCCAGCTATGTCGGCAAGCGGGCGGGGGCGATCGACACAAGCGGGCTCGTCCTGCCCGACTATGTGAAGGCCAAGGCGGCGGTCGAATACGCGCTCTCGCGGCGCCTGTCGGTGCGCGCTGAGGCCGACAATCTGTTCGACGCCCGGTTCGCGCAGAGTTCGTACAGCCCGGTGTGGATCTTCCCGGGGGCACCGCGGACGGTCCGGCTGTCGGTCCGCCTGAGCCAGTGATCCGCGGCGGCCGTTGCCCCGTTAGAAGAACAGCTTGCGGATGCTGAGTCGGACGGTGCGGCCGAGCGGGTCGAGATAGTCGGGCTGGTAGGTGTTGGGGACCGTACCGGTCGCGTCGGTGACGCGCTGGCGGGTGTTGAAGACGTTGTCGACCGACAGGCTGACGCGCATGCCGCGCAGCCACGGATGCGCCTTCACCCATTCGAGGCGCTGGCCGAGATCGGCGAACAGCCGCGCGTTGGCGGTGGCGAGGCCGCCGAAGTTGAGTGTTTCGGGCGCGGCGATCGTGCCGCCGTTGACGCGCGTGCCGGTCGCGTAGTTGGCGGAGATCCGCGCGCCGAGGCCGTTGTTGGTGTACCCGGCCTGCGCCTCCAGCTCGTGACGCGCCTGCCCGCCGCTGTTGCCGATCGCGTCGCCGTTGAGCAAATTCAGGCTAGGCCCGCCATCCGCAACAAGCACCCGATCGGTGAAATGCCAGGTGTGGTAAACCGCGAACTGGATGCGGCCGCCGGCTTGGCCGCCGCGCCCGCCGAAGCCACGTCCACCGCCGGCTCCGCCAGGCCCGCCGCCGCCGGGACCACCAGCGCCGGGGCCGCCCGCGCGCGGGCCGTCGCCACGCGCACCGTCGCCGCGCGGTCCATCGCCGCCTGCGCCACCGGGACGACGGCCGCCGGGCGGTTGCAGGCCTTCGAACGGGTTGGGACCGGTGCCCGCACGATAAGCCTCGAGTTCACGCTGGATCTTCGACTTGAGCGGCGCGGAGAAGTTGATCCCCCAGCGCAGTTCGGAGCGATCGCTGCGCGCGAAATTGATCGGCCGCCGATCGACCTGCAGCAAAGCGCCGCCTGGGTCGCGCTGGAAGCGATCGGGGAACGCCGCCTCGATCGCCGCGGTCGCTGCCGGGAACGCCGCGATCGGGTTGTCGACCCGGCTCTCGACATAGTTGGCGGTGATCGAGAGGTCCTTGGCGGACCAGGGCTTTATCGTCAGCCCGACTTTCTTGACGTGGTTGTTGTCCGCGACCAGCCCGGGATTGCCGCCGCTGATCGTGGTCACGGTTGCGGTCTCGCCGCGCACGTAATCGAACACGCGGACGTTGGGCGTGGTGATCGACGGGTTGCCAAGCTGTTGCGCAGTCGGCGCCTCGTCAGTGTCGGTCACCGAGGCGATCACGCGCACGCCCTCGATCGGCGACCAGTTCGCGCCATAGCCGAGCGTTTGCAGCGTGCCGAAGTCCGACAGATGATCCTCGGCGAGGTTGAAGTTCGCCGACAGCGTGCCGAGGAACGGCAGCACGTCCTTCGACCGGCTCGTCAGCGGCACGTCGACATTGACCTGGCCATTGACCGTGTCGCGCGACACCCGTCCTTGCGTATCCACCCCCAGGAGGTTGACGGTCCGATATGAGCGGCTTTTGAAATCGGCGGTTTCGGCACCGAGCTTGATCGTCGTCGAGACTGCGCCTGCTGGCAAAGAGAACAGGTTGCCGTTCGCGACCGCGTCAAGTTCGCCGGTGCTCTGCGTCGCATAGGCGCGGTTGCCCGGCAGTGCGCCGAAATCGCTCGTGCTCAGGCGGCCGAACGGGTTCGCGGTCGGATCACCGGCGCGGATGCGGGCATTGAAGGCACTTGCGTCGAGGCCGGTCTCGGTGAACGTCTGCGTGTCGCTGCGGTCGTAATTGCCCGTCACGTTCCAGCGCCACGTCCCGATATCGCCGTTTAGCGTGGTGCCGAGATGCGCGGCGATCGACGATGTCCGCTGGGTCAGCGGCAGGACGCCGTCGTCTTGGATCGCGCGATTGACGGGCGTGGTGCTGCCGAACGGCGTCAGCGCTACGACGGGCAGGCCGTTGAGGCTGCGGCTGTCGGTCGATTCTAGGCGGCCGTTGATCGTCGCGCCGACGTTTCCGAAGATGTTGCGTGCATAGACGCTGTTCGCGGTGAAGGTGCTGGTCGCGGACTGGAGCGTGCGGAACGGCCGCTGGTCGACGACATTGCCATCCGCGCCGAGCCCGCTGTTTGCGGTGCGCTGAGGCTGGAGGATGTCGCGCTGCGATTCGGTCAGCGGCTCGCTCGACGTGTATTCGACGTGCAGGTTGAGCCGGCGATCGCGCGCGATGTTGAGCATGTCGAGCGAGCCCTTGGGGGTGTTGCCGCCACCCTCGGTTGCCTGCGTGTCGGCGGCCTCTGCGGTCACCGCGCGGAAGCGGCGGCGCAGGACAAAGTTCACGACCTTCTGATCGGCGCGATAGCCGTATTTGAGCGCGACCTCCTCGGGCAGGATCTCGACGCGCTGGATCGCCTCGGTCGGGATGTCGCGAATCTCGCTGAAGCTGGAGATGCGGCGGCCGTTGAGCAGCACGACCGGCGCGCCGCCGCTGCCGCGACCGCTGGTGGTCTGCGGACTGAGTTCGTTCAGCAGGTCGGAGACCGTGCTGACGCCGTAGGAGCGGATCTCGGCCTGGCCCAGCGTCTGGTCGGGCGGGATATCGCCGATCACCGCGCCGGGCAGTTTGCGCGAACCCGTGACGACGATCTCCTCGGATTCTGCGCCCTCGTCCTGCTCGGGCGCTTGCGCGGCGGGCGCGGCGGCGGGACGCGACGGTGCCTGCTGCGCGGCCACCATTGCAGGCATGCTCACTGCCAGAACCAGACCCAAACTGCGCATACCCGTTCCACCCCGATGATCGAGCATGCCGATTAGGCGGCAATTGTCGCAGGATTGTGCCGGTTCGGCGGCGCTTTCGTCACATGCGCGGCTTATCGCGACATATGCGCTTCCATGTCCTCCAGCGGCACGCCCTTGGTCTCGGGGAAGTAGAGGAACACGGTCACGAACTGGACCGCCATCATCGCCGCGAAGAACAGGAACGGGGCGCCTGCCGACCATGCTGCAGCTATCGGGAAGACCTGCGCGATCACCGCGTTCCAGCCCCAGTGACTCGACGAACCGATGCTCGATCCGCGCGCGCGGACGTTCTGCGGGAAGACCTCCGAGATATAGACCCAGATCACCGCGCCCGAACCTGGCGCGAAGAACATGATGAAGACGATCAGCGAGGGCAGCAGCAGCCCGCTGGGCAGGACTCCCAATAGCGCCAACCCGCCGACGGTTAGCGCCGCGGTCATGCCCGCCGACCCCCAGAGCAGCAGCGTGCGCCGGCCGATCCGGTCTATCAGCAGCATCCCGAGCAGCGTGAAGACCATGTTGGCGACCCCGATCATCACGGCCTGGAGATCGGGCGAGAGGCTGCCGCCCGACGCCTTGAAGATGTCGTTGAGGTAATAGAGGAACGCATTTATGCCGCTGAACTGGTTGAACATCGCGACCAGGAAGGCGAGCGTGATCGGCTTGCGGTGGCGCGCCCAGGACAGCGACGCTTCGCCCTTCGGCGCATCGAGGTCCGCGCGCGCGACGTCAGGGCTCATGCCGACCAGCGCGAGCACCTGCTTCGCCTCGACGTCGCGGCCCTTGGCGAGCAGCCAGCGCGGCGAATTGGGGATGCGGAACAGGAGCGCGAAGAACACCAGCGACGGTGCCGCGACGATGCCCAGCTTCCACCGCCACTCGAGATCGCCGAGATCGAGCGAACCGATGACCGCGTTAGAGACATAGGCGAGCAGGATGCCGAGGATGACGGCGAACTGGAACCCGCCGACCATCTTGCCACGCTGGGCGGGCGGTGCGAGCTCGGCGATATAGGCGGGTGCGAGCACCGACGAGCCGCCGATCGCGATGCCGTTGATGAAGCGGAAGCCGATGAAGCTGTGCCAGTTCCACGCCAGTGCACAGCCAAGCGCGGTGACGACGTACAGGAAGGCGAGCATTCGCAGCACGTTGCGGCTGCCGTAGCGATCACCGAGTGTACCCACGAACAGCGCGCCGATCAGCGTACCCCAGAGTGCCGACGAGACGGTAAAGCCGAGCCACGCCTCGCTGAGCGCGAACTTCGCCTTCAGCGCGCCAGTGACGCCGGCGATCACTGCTGTGTCGAAACCGAACAACAGCCCGGCAAGCGCGGCGGTGGCGACGCTCGCGATCAGGATCGTGCGGGGCTGCGCGCTCATCGGGCGCCGTCGATGGAGAAAATGATCGTCATCACCGTGTTGTGAACGTTTTATGCGCCTTCGCAAGACCGACGCCGGCCATTTCGATGCGCGAAAACACCCGTTTCCGGTTCTTCAAAACGCATTAACGAATGTGGGGATAGCGCTGAAGCATCGAAACGGGTGCGAGGGATGCGGTGGGTATCGAACATGGTCTGGCAACGGCGTCGGCGCGCGGCGTAAAGCGACTGGTCGCCGCGGTGTTGCTGTGTCTCGGGGTCGCCGCGGCCCCGGCGTTTGCGTGCGATATCGTGACGCCGTCGACCGCCAATATGGGCACCCTGTCCCCGACCGCGGTGCCGACGGCGGGCTTCATCGCGACCACGGGATCGTTCAAATGCACGAACGTCAGCATCCTGACGTTGCTCGGCGCCGATTACCTGCGCGCGACGCTCCTGACGACGGCCCCGCTGACGCTGACCGCCACTACGGGCGGATCGATCACCTATTCGCTATCCGCGAGCCAGGACGGCACCACGCCGTTCGTCGCGAACACCAGCCAGTCGTATATCGAGGGCTCGACGCTGTCGTTGCTGAGCACCAGCAAGGCTTCGGTGCCGATCTATATCAAGCCGATCAGTGCGACGGCACCGCCTGCGGGAATCTACAAGGGCAATTTCCAGGTTCGCTGGGCATGGAGATTCTGTGACGGTGTCGCCGTTGCAGGCATCTGCGCGCTAGGCGACAACGATGTCGGCAACAAGATCGCGTCGGTCGACGTGACGATCACGGTGGCGCGCGACGCCATCGTCACGATCACGCAACGCGCGACATGGGAAGCCTCGGCGACGACCAACAACCCGAAGGCCATTCCCGGCGCGAAACTGCGCATGGCGATGCAGATCGAGAACCCCAATCCGTTCGCGCTGGACGGCAACACGCTGGCGTTCACATTGCCTACGCCCGCCCGGCTACAGATCGCGCTCGATGGCGACGGGACCGCTTCGACCGCGTATGTCATGACGGCGGAAGGCACGCCCGCATCTTCGCTGGCGGTCACCTATGCCAGCCCGGCGAGCACCACGGACGATGTGGACTTCTCGTCGAACAACGGCGGCAGCTGGACCTATGACCCGACGACGGCACCCCGATCGGTCACCACCGTGCGGATCCGCCCGCGCGGAACCATGGCGGCTGGATCGAAATTCACCGTGTCCTTGCCTTACGCTTTATTCTGATCAGGGGTCTGCTCGGAGACGGGCGGAGTCGGCATGCCGCCGACGATCTCCATCTTGGTCGCGGTCGATCCGACTTCGATGCCTGCCTCGCGGAACTGGCGAAGCAGCGTGAACAGCAGTTCGCTACGCATCGGATAGGCATCGCGCGGGCTCGCCACGTACGCGAAGCAGTTGAATTTGGCGCGGCCGGCGTCGATTGAATCGATGAACACCTTGGGCTCGGGATCGTCGAGCACCTCGTGCTTCTCCGCGAACGCCGCGAACAGCATTGTGCGCACCGCGTCGAGATCCTCCTCGAGCGGCACCGAGAATTGCAGCTGGATCCGGCCGATCGGCGCCGCCAGCGTCATGTTCTGGATCGTCTTGGTGATCAGCTCCGAATTCGGCACGATCAGAGTCGAGCGGTCCGCCACCTGGATCTCGGTCGAGCGGACGTTGATGCGCTTCACGTCGCCTTCCATGTTGCCGATCCGGACGAGGTCGCCGATCTTCACCGGGCGCTCGGCGAGCAAGATCAGCCCCGAGACGAAGTTCTGCGTGATCGCCTGGAGGCCGAAGCCGATCCCGACCGACAGCGCGCCGAGCACCACGGCAAGCTTCTCCATGCCGATCCCGAGCGCGCCAAGCGCCCACAGCACCGCGGCGATGATTCCGGCATAGCGCGCGACCATCATCACCGAATTCTGCGCGCCGGCATCCATCGCGGTGGTCGGCAGATAGCTGTTCACCAGCCAGTGCTGCAGACCGCGCATGATCGCGAGCGCGACGAACAGCACCGCGATCGAGCGCAGCACCGCGCCCGGCGAGATCGTGACCTGGCCGATCGTGACGCCGTTCGCGACCGTCCCGAACAGCTCGAACGCCGAGCCGACGCCCGCCCCGAACGGCGCCATGACGGCGCCGACCGCGAGCAGGATCAGCAACAGCCGCAGCACCGCCGACAGCAGCACGCCGATCTGGTCGACGGTCTTGTTGTCGACCCCGAAACCGCTGTTCGCCGAGCGGCCAAGACGGTTGCCGCTCGACAGCAACGTCCGGCACGCGTCATCGGTGAAGGTCATCATCAGGTACAGCGACGCGCCGACGATCGCACCCCACAGCAACCACGTCGCGACCTTCAGCGCGAAGTTCACATAGCCGATCAATCCGGCGATCAGCGTGACGAGCAGCACCATCCAGACGAGCGTCGCGACTATCGCCAGCAGCGTGTTGCGCGCGGGCTTGGTCGGATCGGGCAGCGCGGCGGCGCGCAACCGGCCGAGCGTCACCAGGATCGCGCCGAGCAGGACGATGTGGAGCAACGCAACGACCGCGTTGGCGGCGCTCGATGCGGGCGCGCTTATCCCGATCAGCATGTTGGTCGCGATCAGCAGCTGGCCGAAGAAGATCAGCCCGGCGGCCATCCAGGTGTACGGGCGCAGCGCCTGCGCGGCCGGGTCGCCGATCGGCAGCAGCCGCCACGTCGACTGGCCGCGCAATAGGAGCGCACCGCCGAGCGATGACACGAACGCGCAGAACCATGTGATCCCGACGAAGAGCGCGCCGAACCGGCTCCAGGCGGGCGACACGAGCCCGGCCCAGCGCAGCGACGCGACGATCGCCCAGGCGGCTAGGCCCGGCAGCGCGGTGCCGATCACGACCAGCCATAGCGCATAGGCCGAGCGTCGCAGGCGACCGCCGGGCGCGTGGTTGGTCGCATAGCGCCGTCCGACGCCGTGCAGCCAGCGTCGTAGCGGCACGATCAGGACCAGCGCGGTTAGGATGCCGATCAGCAAGCCGGTGCCGGCACGCATGTCGAACCGCGCGCCGAACTGGCGGATCTCGACATTGGCGAACCGCATCAGCCGTGCGGTGTCGCGCGGCAGGTGATCGACTATCGCGGCCCACAAGGTCGGCGACAGCGGCGAGCCAGTGTTTTCGGACAATTGCTGGCCGAGTTCCTCCGCTTCCGCCGCGCCAATATCGTCGATCTGCTGCTTGGCCTCGATGCCGATGAGGCGCGCGCGCTTGATCGCCGAGTCGATTGCCGACTGGCTCTGCGCGAGGAGCTTGCGTTGCTGGCGGATCTCCGGCGCCTCGACGACGCCGGGGGTGGCGGCACCGAGTTCCGCGACCCGCGCCTGGACGAGGGCCATCTCGGGGGTGAGCGTGCGGACGGCGTCGGCGGCGGTGGTCTGCACGGTTTGCGCGCGGGTCCGGAGGGCTTGCCGCGCCTTGTCGTCGCGCGCGGCGGGCGTCGCGTCGTCGATCGCCTGGAGCTCGGCGGAGGCTTGGGTGAGGCTGGCGGCGACGGTCGCGACCTTGGGCTCGTCCTGCGCGATCGCGGGGAGCGCGGTGGCTAGGAGGAGGAGCGCGGCGAGGTAGCGGAGGAGGGTCATCCGGGGTGCTGTACAGCGGTGGGGCTGGAAACGGGAGGGGTGGTGGCGTTGGGCTTGGGTACCGGCACCGCTGCCGCTGTTTTCGGCAAGGCCTCAGAATGAGCGCGTTCCCCTCACACGTCCCACCCCGGCGAAGGCCGGGGCCCAGTTGGCAAGGTCGCTGTAACGGAGCGCTGGGCCTCAATCACCAGCCACTCCCAACTGGACCCCGGCCTTCGCCGGGGTGGTGTTAGGGGGGGACGCGGTCCTGCAAACACAGCTGCCGGCCTACCCTTCCTTGTTCTCCCGCGAAGGCGGGAGCCCAGACTGGGTCCCCGCCTTCGCGGGGAAACAAGAAGGGCGGTCCGCTGCCTGGCGTTAGGTGTCAGAAACGTACCTCCCTCTCCGTCACCCCGGCGGACGCCGGGGCCCACCGGCCCGCATGCTCCGTTTTATCGGGTGTGCGGAACGGTGGATGCCGGAACGAGTCCGGCATGACGGGCGGGACGAGTGAAGCGCTAACTCAGTCGAGTTCGAGGATTACCTGATCCACCGCCAGGCTGTCCCCCGTCTTCGCCGCAACCGACTTCACCGTCCCCGTCTTCTCGGCGCGCAGGATATTCTCCATCTTCATCGCCTCGACCACCGCCAGCGCCTGCCCCGCCTCGACCTTGTCGCCCGCCGCGACGTCGAGCCGCACGAGTAGCCCCGGCATCGGGCAGATCAGGAACTTCGACAGATCGGGCGCGACCTTCTCGATCAGGTGCGCGGTATAGGGCGCGACGCGGGCGGGAAGCACGCGGGCGACGTGGCTCGCCCCTCGCGCGGTAAGCTTGAAACCGGCGCGGGCCTTGGCGATGCGGATCGTGAGGTGTTCGTCGCCATCGGTCCCGTGACCGTCGGCGACCACCATGCGATCGCCGGGCGTGTATTCGAGCGACAGGTCGAGCTCTTCGCCGTCGACCATGATGCCGTCGGTCGAGACCGTCACCGCGTGGTCGATCTTGTCGATGGACACCACCCAGTCGGCGGGCGGACGGAGGCGCTTGCCGAGTTGGCCGTCGATACGGCGGGCGCGGTCGGCCTCCGCAGTGGCGGCGAAGGCAGCGACGGCGGCGAGCGTCTTCAGCAGTTCAGCGTTGGCGGGGGCGCCGTGGAAGCCGTCCGGATATTCCTCTGCGATGAAGCCCGTCGTCAGCGCGCCAGACTGGAAGCGCGGGTGCTGCATGATCGCCGAGAGGAAATCGATGTTGTTGCCGGGGCCTTCCAGCTCGAACGCGTCGAGTGCGGCGATCTGGGCGGCGATCGCGCCGTCGCGGGTGGGCGCCCAGGTGATGAGCTTGGCGATCATCGGGTCGTAGAACATGCTGACCTCGCCGCCCTCACGGACGCCGTCGTCGACGCGAACCCTTGCTTCCCCCCCGCCCGCTTGCGGGAGGGGGCTGGGGGGTGGGCTCGCGCCTTCGTCAAACGCAACATCAGCGGTGGAGGAGAACGCGTGCCCACCCCCGGCCCCTCCCGCCTGCGGGAGGGGGGAAGTTTCGGGCGGATTATACCGCACCAACCGCCCAATGCTCGGCAGGAACCCGCGATACGGGTCCTCGGCGTACACCCGGTTCTCGATCGACCACCCGTTAAGCTTCACCTCGTCCTGCGTGAAGCCGAGCGGCTCGCCGGCCGCGACGCGGATCATCAGTTCGACCAGGTCCAGCCCGGTAATTTCCTCCGTCACCGGATGCTCGACCTGAAGCCGGGTGTTCATCTCGAGGAAGTAGAACCCCTCACCCGTCGTATCCGCGCCCGACACGATCAGCTCGACCGTCCCCGCCGAATAATACCCCACCGCCTGCGCCAGCGCGACCGCCTGCTCACCCATCGCTTTGCGCATCTTGGGGGTGACGAACGGCGACGGCGCCTCCTCGACGACCTTCTGGTGGCGGCGCTGGATCGAGCATTCGCGCTCGTTGAGGTAGACGATGTTGCCGTGCTGGTCGCCGATCAGCTGGATCTCGATGTGACGCGGGCTTTCGATGAACTTCTCGATGAACACGCGGTCGTCCCCAAAGGACGCAAGTCCTTCCCGCTTGGTCGCCTCGAAGCCCTCGCGGACGTCCTGTTCGCTGTACGCCAGCCGCATGCCCTTGCCGCCGCCGCCGGCCGACGCCTTCATCATCACCGGGTAGCCGATGCCGCCGGCGATCTCGACCGCGTGGTCCGTGCTGTCGATCTCGCCGAGATAGCCCGGCACGACGTTGACGCCCGCGGCCTTGGCGAGCTTTTTCGACTCGATCTTGTCGCCCATCGCGGCGATCGCTTTCGGGGGAGGCCCGACGAAGGCGATCCCGGCCTCGGCGCAGGCCAGCGCGAAACTCTCGCGTTCGGAGAGGAAGCCGTAGCCAGGATGGATGCAGTCCGCGCCGGTTTCCTTGGCCGCGAGCAGGATCAGCTCCGCCTTGAGATAGCTCTCCGCGGCGGGTGCCGGCCCGAGCCGGACCGACTCGTCGGCCATCAGCACATGCGGCGCGCGCGCGTCGGCGTCGGAATAGACCGCGACGGTCTTGATGCCCATCGCCTTGGCGGTCCGCATGACGCGGCATGCGATCTCGCCCCGATTGGCGACCAGGATTTTCTTGAACATCACTCGCCCTAATCTGTGCCGTCTTGCCGGACGCGGTCCGGGTGCGGACTGGTTATTGGTACCAAATCATCGTCTTGAGCTGCTTCGTGCGGGCCTGCGTCAGGTCGGTCCGACACCCGGCAATCGTCATGCCCTGTGCCGAACCACCGGCATATTGCCCACCTTCGATCACGCACTGCGTATCGCGGAACTTGAGCCACGCACGCTGGCTCTCCAGCAGCGCCGCCGCATAGCCGAACCCGCCGCCGCGCGACCCATCCTGCGCATCGCGACCCTTCATATAGGCGTAGGTCCGCTTCCACTGCGCGGCCATCGCCGCATCCGCCCGCGCATAGCTCGTGCCGGCGGACGCGTTCATCGTCGCCTGCGACTGCATCGGAGCAGCCGCGGTCATCAGGAGTGCGATCAGCAGCATGTCTTGGCCTCCCGCATCGGCTCCGCGCCGACCATCGGTTTCATCCCCAGCTTCGCCAGCAGCGTCGCATCCGCGCTGTCGCCGGCGTTGCCGGTGGTCAGCAGCTTGTCGCCGGTGAAGATCGAGTTCGCGCCGGCCATGAAGCACAGCGCCTGAGTCGCCTCGGACATGCTTTCGCGGCCCGCGGACAGGCGCACCATGCTCAGCGGCATCGTGATGCGCGCGACGGCGACCGTCCGGACGAACTCGATATCGTCGATCTGCGCCATCGGCGTACCCGCGAGCATGTCGCCGAGCGGCGTGCCCTTGACCGGGACCAGTGCGTTGACGGGTACGCTCTCGGGATGGCGCGGCAGCGTGGCGAGCGCGTGGACGAAGCCGACACGGTCGCTGCGCGTCTCGCCCATCCCGACGATCCCGCCGCAGCAGACCGAGATGCCCGCGTCACGCACGTTCGCCAGCGTCTCCAGCCGGTCGCCGAAGGTGCGCGTGGTGATGACGTTGCCGTAATTCTCCGGCGAAGTGTCGATGTTGTGGTTGTAGTAATCCAGGCCCGCGTCGGCGAGCTGCTTGGCCTGATCCGCGTCGAGCATGCCGAGCGTCATGCACGTCTCGAGCCCCATCGCGCGGACGCCTTCGACCATCGCGACGACCTTCGGCATGTCGCGCGGCTTCGGGTTGCGCCAGGCGGCGCCCATGCAGAAGCGTTGCGATCCCGCGGCCTTGGCCTGCGCGGCGTCGGCGAGGACCGCGTCGACGTCCATCAGCTTTTCCGCCTTCAGGCCGGAGTCGGACGAGGCGGACTGCGAGCAATAGCCGCAATCCTCGGGGCAGCCGCCGGTCTTGATCGACAGCAGCGTGCAGAGCTGGACCTCGCCGATCGCGTGATGCGCGCGGTGGACGGTCTGCGCGCGGAACATGAGTTCGTCGAAGGGGAGGTCGAACAGCGCGGCGATTTCCGGACGGGTCCAGTCGGTGCGGGAAACCGGAGCATCGCGCACCAGGCTCGGAGCCACTGCATGTGCGAGAGTACGGAGGAGGGTATCGGTCATTCGGCGGCTTCCTCTTGCGGGGCCATGTTGTGGCCGAGGAGTTTCAACACGTCCTCGGCGGCCTGGATCAGGTTGGTGCCGGGTCCAAAGATCGCCTGGACCCCGGCATCGCGCAGCGCCTGATAGTCCTGTGCGGGGATAACGCCACCCGCGATCACCTTGATATCCGCGCGCCCCGCCTCGCGGAGGTAGCCGATCAGCTCGGGGATTAGCGTCTTGTGGCCGGCGGCGAGTGACGAGGCACCGACGATGTCGACGTCGTTTTCCAGCGCCAGTGCGGCGGCTTCGGCGGGGGTTTGGAACAGCGGGCCGGGTACGATCTCGAAGCCCAAGTCGCCGAACATCGACGAGACGAGGTTCGCACCGCGGTCGTGGCCGTCCTGACCCATCTTGGCGACGAGCATGCGGGGTTTGCGGCCGAGGCGGCGTTCGGTGGCTTCGACGCCGTCGGTGAGGCGGGTCCAGCGTGCGTCGTCCTCGTACGCGCCGCCGTAGATGCCGGAGACGGGGGTCGGTTGCGTGCCGTAGCGGCCAAACACGTCCTCCATCGCCGACGAGATTTCGCCGAGCGTGGCGCGGGCGCGGGCGCAGTCGACGGCGAGCGCGAGGAGGTTATTCTCAAATCCTCCCCGGTCCGGGGAGGTGTCGGCCGCAGGCTGACGGAGGGGGGCTTCCTCACGCGTATCCGCTTGTGGAGCGCCCCCTCCACCATCCTGCGGATGGTCCCCCTCCCCTTGCAGGGGAGGATTTCCGCGTCGCGCGCCTTCCCGCAACGCGTCGAGCGCGGCGCGGCACGTGGCTTCGTCGCGCGTGGCCTTTACGCGGTTGATGCGTTCGATCTGGCCCGCGCGCACCGCGACGTTGTCCACGTCGAGGATCTCGATCGCGTCCTGTTCGGCGAGCTTGTACTTGTTCACCCCGACGATGACGTCCTCACCGCGATCGACGCGCGCCTGGCGGCCGGCGGCGGCTTCCTCGATCATCGCCTTGGGCCAGCCTGCTGCGACCGCCTTGGCCATGCCGCCCTCGGACTGGATCCGCTCGATCAGGCTCCAGGCTCCGTCTACCAGCGACTGCGTCAGGCTCTCGATATAATAGCTGCCGCCGAGCGGATCGACGACCTTGGTCATCCCCGTCTCTTCCTGGATCACGATCTGCGTGTTGCGCGCGATCCGCGCGGAGAAGTCGGTCGGCAGCGCGATCGCCTCGTCGAGCGCGTTCGTATGCAAGGACTGCGTGCCGCCGAGCATCGCCGCCATCGCCTCGATCGTCGTGCGCATGACGTTGTTGTACGGATCCTGCTCGGTGAGCGAGACGCCGCTGGTCTGGCAATGCGTGCGCAGCATCTTTGAGCGCTCGTCCTGCGCGCCCAGCTGCGTCATCGCGCGGTGCCAGAGGACGCGGGCGGCGCGGAGCTTGGCGATCTCCATGAAGAAGTTCATGCCGATCGCGAAGAAGAAGCTCAGCCGCCCGGCGAACTTGTCGATGTCGAGCCCGGACGCGACGCCGTATTTCACATATTCCATGCCGTCGGCGATCGTGAAGGCGAGCTCGTGGAGCTGCGTCGCCCCGGCCTCCTGCATGTGATAGCCGCTGATCGAGATGCTGTTGAACTTGGGCATCTCGCGGCTGGTGTAGCCGAAGATGTCCGAGATGATCCGCATGCTCGGCTCGGGCGGGTAGATGTAGGTGTTGCGGACCATGAACTCCTTGAGGATGTCGTTCTGGATGGTCCCGTCGAGCAATTTGCGATCGACGCCCTGCTCCTCGCCGGCGACGATGAAGAAGGCCAGGATCGGGATCACCGCGCCGTTCATCGTCATGCTGACCGACATCTTGTCGAGCGGGATGCCGTCGAAGAGGATCTTCATGTCCTCGACCGAGTCGATCGCGACGCCCGCCTTGCCGACGTCGCCGGTAACGCGGGGGTGGTCGGAATCATAGCCGCGATGCGTGGCGAGATCGAACGCTACCGACAGGCCTTTCTGGCCGGCGGCGAGGTTGCGACGGTAGAAGGCGTTCGAGGCTTCGGCCGTGGAGAAGCCGGCGTATTGGCGGATCGTCCAGGGGCGGCCGGCGTACATCGACGCGCGGACGCCGCGGGTGAAGGGGGCGAAACCTGGGAGGCCGGGGTCGGTGGTGACGTCCTCCGCGGTGTAGAGCGGTTTCACGTCGATGCCTTCGGGGGTCGGCCAGGTTAGGTCGGCGCCTTTTACTTCCTTGGTAGCGGCGGCCTGCCAGTCGGCGAGCGTGGGAGCGGCTTCGGGCTTGTCGGTCATGCTTAAAACACCACCCCGGCGAAGGCCGGGGCCCAATTGGAAAGGTTGCTGTAACGGAGAGTTGCACCGGCCTCCGCCGGGGTGGTGGTTAGAAATGCCGGGGTGGTGTTGGAGGCGGAGGTCATTTCCCGGTGAACACCGGCTTGCGCTTTTCCAGGAAAGCGCGGCCGCCCTCCATCGAGTCCGCAGACCCACGCGCGTCGCGCTGGTTCGCCGCTTCGGCCTGCATCGCGGTCGCGTAATCCGTCTCGTACGCAGCCGTAATCGCCCGGCGCATCAACCCCAGCGCGACCGTCGGCATCGCCGCCAGCCGCTCCGCCAGCGCGAACGCCTCGGCATCCAGCGCATCGTCCGCCACGACCTTATGCACCATTCCCCAGTCGAGCGCCTTGGCGGCCGGCACGCGCTCGCCGAGCATCATCATTTCCGTTGCCCGCGCGCGCCCGATCAAGCGAGGCAGCATCCACGACGCGCCGCCGTCCGGCACCAGCCCGATGTTCACGAACGCCTGGAGGAAATACGCGTTCTCGCTCGCGACACAGAAGTCAGCGGCTAGCGCGAGACTGCAGCCGATCCCTGCCGCAGGACCACGCACCGCGCTCACCACCGGCACCGAGAGCGCGGCGATCGCTGCCATCGTCGGGTTGTAACTCCCCGTCAGTGCCGCGAACGTCGTCTCGCCCGGATTGTCCGAACCAAGCGCCCCGCCCCCGACATCCGCGCCCGAACAAAACGCACGCCCCGCGCCCGCGATCAGTACCGCGCGGGCGCCATCCAGATCGGCCAGCGCCGCCTTCAACTCCTCGAACATCGCCGGAGGCGCGGCGTTCAGCCGGTCGGGCCGGTTGAGCGTCAGTACCAGCACGTCGCCGCGCCGTTCGCTCAGGATATGCTCGTACGCGGCCATCAGATCTCTCCTAGTGCGCGCCGGTATCGCCCGGCGTCTCCATCAATTCGACCAGCATGCCGCCAAAGTCCTTCGGGTGCACGAACACGATCGGCGTGCCGTGCGCGCCGATCCGCGGCTCGCCCAGCACGGTCGCGCCCTTCGCGTTCAGGTCGGCGACGGCCGCGGCGATATCGGCGACCTCGAAGCAGACATGATGCTGCCCGCCTGCCGGGTTCTTGCGCAGGAAGCCGGCGATCGGCGAACTCTCGTCATATGGCTCGATCAGCTCGATCTGCGTGTTCGGCGCATCGATGAAGCACACCTTCACCCCCTGCGCAGGCAGGTCGAACGGCTCGCCGATCGCGGTCGCGCCGAGCAGCAAGCGATACGTCTCGACCGACTTCGCGATCGACGGCGTCGCGACCCCGACATGGTTGAGACGGCCCAATGTCATTGCGCATCCTTCGGTGGTGGCGGTGCAACCGGGACGACACCCAGCGTGTAACCACACACACCGAGCACCTGCCGGATCATCGCATCACTGGTCGGCGCGACGAAATTCGCCTGCACCGCAAAGCTCGCGCCGTTGGTGGTCTCGACCCGTACCGTCTTCGATCTTACCAGAAACGTGGTCAGCCTGGTGATCGCCTCTGGATCGGTGACGTAGGTGCCCGTGCCCGGAAACTGCCAGTTGTAATTGAACGCAGGCCCGCCATCGAACCGCACCGCGACGGGCTTGTCCGGCCCCTGCCCGAGCGGCTGCGGCTGGATGAACTGGATCGACACGATCGGCTCGGACGCCACGTCGCATTTTACGACGAAGCGCGACAGACCGTCATTGCCGGTGACCGATGCGGAGATGCTGCGCACGCCCGCCTGATTGGTGCGATCTGCGAGCTTCCAGGTTGGTGCAGGTGCCGCCACGGCTGCGGCTTGAAGCAGAAGAAACGCGATCATCCCTCGATCCTCCGCTGCTGGGCCGCCGCCATTGCAGCGCCTTCGATCACCCCTTCCAAGCGGGAAACCCGATCGCGGAGATCGCCATGCGCGCCAGCAAGACCGGCGAGCCGCCCGCCAAGCTGGGCGACGTCCCGATCAAGGCCATCCAGCTGATCCTTGAGCGTCAGGATCGTCTTGAAAACGCCGAATGCTTTCTCACCCGCACTCACGGTCTTTCGCCCGCCAGCACCGCATCGACCACAGCGCAGGTGCGTGCGATATTCTCACGCATCGACTGAATGGACATCTTCATGTCGTCGACAGCGGCCTCGATCTCTGGTGCGAGAAACGCCAATGCCGCGTCCTCGTCGCGCGACGCCGGTGCGGCGATGTACCGTGTTGTCGCCTCACGCACGACGCGGCCGACAGACATGCCGCTGTTCGCCGCGAACGCATCGAGCGCTGCCTTGTGGTCGGGGGTAGTCAGAAACGTCACGCGTTCGGTCTGCATGTCACGACTCCTTCGCATGACATGATAATGTGCTTATCATCATGCAACAAGCCGCCGGATCACAACGGGATGTTGTCATGCTTCTTCCACGGATTCTCCAGCGCCTTGCCGCGAAGTTTCCGTAGGCCGAGCGCGATGCGGCGGCGGGTCGAGTGGGGCTGGATCACTTCGTCGATGAAGCCCTTCGACGCGGCGACGAACGGGTTGGCGAACCGCGCCTCGTATTCCGCGGTGCGCTCGGCGATTTCTTCCGGCGTCTTGCCGCGGAAGATGATCTCGACCGCGCCCTTCGCGCCCATCACCGCGATCTCGGCGGTCGGCCATGCATAGTTGAGGTCGCCGCGCAGATGCTTCGAGGCCATCACGTCGTACGCGCCGCCGTAAGCTTTGCGCGTGATGACGGTGATTTTAGGCACGGTCGCCTCGGCGTAGGCGAACAGGAGTTTGGCGCCGTGTTTAATGATGCCGTTATGCTCTTGGGCGGTGCCGGGCAGGAAGCCGGGGACGTCGACGAAGGTCACGATCGGGATCTCGAACGCATCGCAGAAGCGCACGAACCGCGCCGCCTTCTTCGACGAATTGATGTCGAGCACGCCCGCGAGCACCATAGGCTGGTTCGCGACGAAGCCCACCGTGCGGCCCTCGATACGACCGAAGCCCGTGATGATGTTGGCCGCATGCGCCGGCTGCGTTTCGAAGAAATCGCCTTCGTCGACGGTCTTCCGGATCAGCTCGTGCATGTCATAGGGCTGGTTCGCCGACGCCGGGATCAGCGTGTCGAGGCTCTCCTCGATCCGGTCCCATTCGTCCGCGGTCGGGCGCTCGGGCACGCCCTCACGGTTCGACGCAGGCAAGAAATCGAAGAAATCGCGCGCCGCGAGCAACGCCTCGATGTCGTTCTCGAACGCGTTGTCGGCGACCGAAGTCTTGGTGGTGTGCGTCACCGCGCCGCCGAGCGCCTCCTGCGTCACGACCTCGTTGGTCACCGTCTTGACCACGTCGGGGCCGGTGACGAACATGTAGCTCGAATCCTTCACCATGAAGATGAAGTCGGTCATCGCGGGGGAATAGACTGCGCCGCCTGCGCACGGGCCCATGATCAGCGAAAGCTGCGGCACGACGCCGGACGCGAGCGCGTTGCGCTGGAACACCTCGGCATAGCCGCCGAGGCTCGCGACGCCCTCCTGGATGCGCGCGCCGCCGCTGTCGTTGAGGCCGATGATCGGTGCGCCGACCTTCATCGCGCTGTCCATCACCTTGCAGATTTTCTGCGCATGACGTTCGCTCAAGCTGCCGCCGAACACGGTGAAATCCTGGCTGAAGACGAAGACGAGGCGGCCGTTTATCGTGCCCGAGCCGGTGACCACGCCGTCGCCGGGGATGACCTGATCCTGCATGCCGAAATCGACACAGTTATGCTCGACATACATGTCGAGCTCCTCGAACGATCCCTCGTCCAGCAGCACGTCAAGGCGCTCCCTCGCGGTGAGCTTACCCTTGGCGTGCTGCGCTGCGATCCGCTTGAGGCCCCCGCCGACTCTGGCGGCTTCGCGGCGGCGTTCAAGCTCTTCGATCGTCGATGACATCGTCTCTCCGTCCTGCTGGTTGCCTTCACAGAGCGGGATGCGATGCGCAAATGCAATGTTGCAAACTTGCCGACGTGATGTTTGCAAACTAGGCGGAGGGATGACCCTGCCCGCACGTCGCCTCTTCGTCGGACATCGCCTGCGCGACCTGCGCCGCGTGCTCGGGATCAGCCAGGCGGCGATGGCCGCGCGGATCGGCCTGTCGGTGAGCTACCTCTCGCAGATCGAGAATGGCGATCGACCGGTGACGGAAGGCGTGCTGATCACGCTGGCGCGCGAGTTTCCGGCGGACTGGGGGAGCATCGACGCGGCGGACGATACCGCGCTGCTGATCGCGACGCTGGAGGCGGTGTCGGATTCGAGTGTGGAGGCACCTGCGCTCGACGAGACGGCGGTGCGGCGCGCGGTGAAGCACCAGCCGTTGCTGGCGCAGCGCCTCGTCGCGATGCACGACGCGTATCGGCGCGCGCAGGAGCAGTTGCGCGCGCTGGACGACCGGCTGGTAGCGGGATCGGGGGCGCCGGGGTTGCTGCCGTGGGAGGACGTGCGTGACTGGTTTCATGCGGCAGGCAATTATGTCGATGCGCTCGATCGGCGGGCGGAGGAGATTGGCGAGACGCTGGGCGCGGACCGGATCGCTGCGCTGGAGGCTCGGCTGGCGGCACGCGGCGTGTCGGTCGCGATCTCCGGCGCGCTCGCTGCACCGTTGCGCGATTACGACGGCGCGACCTTGCGGCTCGACGGATCGCAGCCGGGCGAAACGACCTTGTTCTCGCTCGCGCACCAAGTCGCGCGGCATGAGTTCGGCGACGTCATCGGCGGGATCGTCGCAGCGTCCGAGATGGCGTCGGAGACGGCGCGCGCGCTGCTGACCGCGGGGCTGACCAACTACGCAGCCGGGGCGATCGTCATGCCCTACACCCGCTTCCGGACCGAGGCACGGAGCGTCCGCCACGACATCGACCGGTTGCGGCGGATCTTCGGGACGAGTTTCGAGCAGACGTGTCATCGGCTCTCGACGTTGCAGCGCCCAGGCGCGCTGGGCATTCCGTTCTTCTTCTGCCGCGTCGACATGGCGGGGAACATCACCAAGCGGCACTCCGCCACGCGATTGCAGTTCGCACGGTTCGGGGGCGCGTGTCCGTTGTGGATCGTCCACGAGGCGGTGGCGATCCCCGACCGGATCCTAACACAGCTGATCGAGACGACCGACGGCATCCGCTACGTCTCGATGGCGAAGGGGCTGGTGAAGCCGTCCGAGACGTACACGCGACCGGCGCGGCGCTATGCGGTGGCGCTGGGGTGCGAGGAGGCGAACGCGTCGGAGTTCATCTATGCGGATGCGCTGGGAACGGGAGGGATCGCGACTCCGATCGGGTCGTCATGCCGTATCTGCCTGCGCACCGACTGCGACCAGCGCGCGTTTCCGCCGGCCGCCAGCGAGATACGCGTCGATCCCGACCGCCGCGGCGCCGTGCCGTACGAGGTGGTTTAGCCCACCCCTCCAAACTCGATCGAAGTACCACTTCGATCGACATAAAAAAGGCCCGGTGTGTTTCCACACCGGGCTAAGGTTGTCCGCAGGAGGAACGTCGTGGGTGCGGGCTCGACTGGCCCGCTACCGATTAGTTGTAAGCGCGCTCGCCGTGCTCGCCGATGTCGAGACCCTCGTGCTCGACTTCCGGCGATACCCGCAGACCGGTGACGGCCTTGGCGACGTAGATCGCGATCGTGGTGCCGATCGTGGCCCAGATGATCGTCACGATCACCGCCTGGAACTGCACGAAGAGCTTGGCGCCCATCGCATAGTCCGCAGCACCCGGCCCGCCGAGCGACGGCGCGTAAACCACCGCGGTGCCGATCGCGCCGATCATGCCGCCGATGCCGTGGATCCCGAAGGCGTCGAGCGAGTCGTCGTAGCCGAGCATCGGCTTGAGCTTCGACACTGCCATGAAGCAGACGAGCGAGGCGATCGCGCCGAGGACGATGGCGCCGAACGGGCCGGAGTTGCCCGCGGCCGGCGTGACGGCGACGAGGCCGGCGACGATGCCCGAGCAGAAGCCCAGCGCCGAACCCTTGTGACCCGAGAGCTTCTCGGCAAGCATCCAGAACAAGGCAGCCGACGCGGTGGCAACGAAGGTGTTAAGCATCGCGAGTGCGGCAGACCCGTTCGCCTCGAGCGCCGAGCCGGCGTTGAAGCCGAACCAGCCGACCCAGAGCAGCCCGGTGCCGATGCCGGTCATGACCAGCGAATGCGGTGCCATCGGCTCCTTCGGGTAGCCGATACGCTTGCCGAGGATGAGGGCTGCAACCAGCGCCGAGACGCCGGCGTTGATGTGGACCACGGTACCGCCGGCGAAATCGAGTGCGCCTGCCTTGAAGAAATACCCGCTCGATGCCCACACCATGTGCGCGATCGGGAAGTAGACGATCGTCAACCAGACCAGGCCGAACACCATCACCGCCGAGAACTTCATGCGCTCGACGACCGAGCCCAGGACCAGCGCGATGGTGATCGCGGCGAAGGTCATCTGGAAACAGATGAAGACATATTCGGGGATCTCGACGCCAGCCGTGAAGGTCGCCGCCTGCGAGGCGGGCGTGACGCCCTTCAGGAACGCCTTGTCGAAGCTGCCGATGAAGTTGCTGAGCAGCGGGTTGCTCACGTCCGGACCGAACGCCAGCGTGTAGCCCCACATCACCCAGATCAGCATCGCGAGCGCCGCGACGGCACCGATCTGCGTCATGGTCGACAGCATGTTCTTCGACCGCGTGAGGCCGCCGTAGAACAGCGCGAGACCGGGCAGGATCATCATCAGGACGAGGATCGTCGAGGTCATCATCCAGGCGGTATCGCCCTTGTTCACGGTAGCAACGACGGGCGCGACCACCGGTGCGGCTGCGGCCTGTGCCCAGGCGGGTGCGGCGGCGATCATCGTCGCGCCGAACCCTAGAGCCGTGACGGCGGCCGTCTTCATATCATGCTTCATCATGTCCCCCCTCAGAGCGCGGAATCGTCGGTTTCGCCGGTGCGGATGCGCACCGCTTGCCCGACGTCGAGCACGAAGATCTTGCCGTCGCCGATCGCGCCGGTGTTCGCCGATGCCTGGATCGCCTCGACCACGCGGTCGGACAGGCTGGCGGCGCAGACCACCTCGATCTTGATCTTCGGCACCATGTTGGTGCTGTACTCGGCCCCCCGATAGATCTCGGTCTGGCCCTTTTGACGGCCGAAACCCTTGACCTCGGTGACCGTCATGCCGGCCACGCCGATCGTGGTGAGCGCTTCGCGCACCTCGTCGAGCTTGAACGGCTTGATGATGGCAATGACGAGTTTCATCGCGCCCCTTCCCCTTGTTACGGGAGGTGCCTCGCAATGTGCGTGCCAGTTGTGGTGCGGAGGGGCGGGCTGTGCTTAGGGAGCGGGCAGCGAGGGTTTTGGGGCTAAAACTTGTGCAGTACGGTGAGGGTGCCCGATTAATAGGCAGGCCAACCCCAACCGCTGTTCTCCCGCGAAAGCGGGAGCCCAGGGTCACGAACGATGCCGTTTGTAATCCTGGGCCCCCGCTTTCGCGGGGGAACGGTTAGCGGGAGCGATCCGAGGGTGTCGAACTCAGTGGCGGAAGTGGCGCATGCCGGTGAAGACCATTGCGAGACCGGCTTCGTCCGCCGCGGCGATGACGTCCGCGTCGCGGATCGAGCCGCCGGGCTGGATCACCGCGGTCGCGCCAGCTTCCACCGCCGCGAGCAGGCCGTCGGCGAAGGGGAAGAACGCATCCGACGCGACGGCCGAGCCGATCGTGCGCGGGGTGGACCAGCCGGCTTTTTCGGCGGCGTCCTTCGCCTTCCACGCGGCGATGCGGGCGGATTCGAGGCGGTTCATCTGGCCGGCGCCGATCCCTGCGGTGCTGCCGTCCTTGGCGTAGACGATCGCGTTGGACTTGGTGTGCTTGGCGACGGTCCAGGCGAAGCGGCAGTCGATCAGTTCCTGCTCGGTCGGCTGGCGCTTGGTGACGACGGTCAACTCACCGGGCGTGCCGTTGTCGCGGCCCTGGACGAGCCAGCCGCCGGCGATCAACTTCGCCGTCAAGCCGAGGCGAGCAGGATCGGGGAGGTCGCCGGTCAGTAGCAGGCGGAGGTTCTTCTTGGCGGCGAACAGTGCGATCGCCTCCTCGTCGGCATCGGGCGCGACGACGACTTCGGTGAAGATGCCGGTTATCTGGCGCGCGGTCTCGGCGTCGAGCGTGCGGTTGACGGCGATGATGCCGCCGAACGCCGACACCGTGTCGCAGGCGAACGCCGCGGCATAGGCTTCGGCGAGCGTGGTGCCGGTCGCGACGCCGCAGGGGTTGGCGTGCTTGACGATCACCACCGAGGGCGCGGCGTCGCGGAATTCGGCGATCAGTTCGAGCGCGGCGTCGGCGTCGTTGAGGTTGTTGTAGCTGAGTGCCTTGCCCTGGAGCTGGCGGGCCTGGCCGATGCCGCGGACCGAGCCGGTTGCCGTGTAGAAGGCGGCGGACTGGTGCGGGTTCTCGCCGTAGCGCAAGCTGTCGCCGCGCTTGAGCGTGATCGGCAGGGTGGCGGGGAATTCCTCGGCCTGATCGACCGTGCCGAACCAGGTCGCGATCGCCGAATCATAGGCGGCGGTGGTGGCGAAGGCCTTTGCTGCGAGTTTCTTGCGGTCTTCGAGCGTCGTCGTACCGCCGGAGACGAGCGCATAGTCGGCGGGGTCGGTGACGATCGCGACATAGGCGTGGTTCTTGGCGGCCGAGCGCACCATGCTGGGGCCGCCGATGTCGATGTTCTCGATCACGGTGTCGCGGTCGGCGCCCTTCGCGACGGTCGCCTCGAACGGGTAGAGGTTGACGATCACGAGGTCGATCGCGCCGATCTTGTGCTCGGCCATCGAGGCGGCGTGGCCGGCGTCGTCGCGGACCGCGAGCAGGCCGCCGTGGACCATCGGGTGGAGCGTCTTGACGCGGCCGTCCATCATTTCGGGGAAGCCGGTGAGTTCGCTGACGTCGCGGACTTCGAGGCCGGCGGCGCGGAGGGCGGTGGCGGTGCCGCCGGTCGAGACGAGTTCGACGCCGTGGCTGGCCAGCGCCTTGCCGAGATCGACGATCCCGGTCTTGTCGGAGACGGACAGGAGCGCGCGCTTGATCGGGATGCTGGTCATGAGGGTCTTTCGTCGGGGGTCGCCGTGCGGCGGTGCCTTAGCGTTGGTTGACGTTGGGGAACAGGGGGCGGGTTCACGCGCCGATGCCGCCGTTCCACGCCACTCCGCAAATACGGCACCTCCCCGGCGAAGGCCGGGGTCCAGTTGGGGGACGTTGCTAACCGGTGACGGCGCTCCGTTATTGCCACCTTTCCAACTGGGCCCCGGCCTCCGCCGGGGTGGTGCATCTCACCTGGGGTGGCCTTCGGTCAGACGGCCTTCTTCAACGCCCAACTCACACTCGCGCCGCCGGCCGCGGCTTCGCCCGTGATCATCAGCTGCTGCGTCGCGACCGGGCGGCCATCCGCGTCGATCCAGACGCTGCCCTCAACCACCAGTGCGCCACCGCGGCAGCGGAATTGCCAAAGCGCGCCACCGGGGAGGCGGAGGATCGCGCCGAGGCCGTCCGCCGTGGGGGATACCTGCACGCCCTCCCCCAGGTGGAAGCGGATCGCGAACAACGACAACCCCGCCCGGCGCTTGCGGCCTTGCGGCAACAGCGCGTCCTCGCCGCGGAGTTCGCGGCCGTCGCCGGTGAGCATCAGCTGGCGGCGGTGGAGGAAGCCCCAGCGGCGGACATAGCCGTCGTGGCTCGCCTCGATCCGGCTGCCGGCATCCGATTCCTGGCGGCTCAGTTCGACTTCGCCGACGCCGCGGCCGAGCGTACCGTCGGCGTGGATCGCGGTCGAGTTGCTGTCGGCGATCGTCAGCGTGGAGTGCGCCGCGGTCGAGCGCAGGCCCTCGACCATCGCCGGCGGGAGTTGGGCGATGCCGGCGCGTGCGCCGCCGCAATTGACGACGATCCGCGCAGGGCCGTCGGAGAATTCGAACGCCAGTGTCGAGGCGCAGCCACCTTCGACGAGGCGGGCGATCGGCGGCGGCGCGGCATCGACGATCAGCACCGCGGTGCCGGCGGCGAGGCGTTGATAGCCCCAGTCGCGCGCCTGGCGCAGCGGGCGGGTGCGGACACCGCTAGCCTCGATGACCGCTGCGACCTGCGTTTCGCTGGCGGGGCCGCCACCCTGCCAGCTCGACAGGCCGCGATCGGCGTGCGCGACGCCGAGCAACGCCGCGACCATCCGGGTCAGCGTAACCGCCACCATCTCGGGCAGTTCGAGACCGCGGGCGACGTAGCTTTCCTGGAGCAGGGTGAGCAACTGGATCGAGTCGAGCAGCATCGCCGGGCTGCGCGAAACCGAGCCGCCATCGTCGAACAGGCCGGTGCCGAGCGCGCGGAGCAGGCCGGCTTCACCGAACGCCTGGCGCGGTTCGCCGCCGGGGATAAGGAGTCCGGCCGCGACGACGCCGCACCACGCGGCGATGCGGGGTGCCCCGGCGGGGGCCTTGTCGGCGGTGCGATCGAGGTGGAGTGCGCCCTTGGCGAGCGCGTTGAGCACTTTCGAGCGGTAGATCTGGTCGGAGGACGACAGGATCAGCGGCGCGTGCGCGGTCCAGGCGAGGATGCGGCGGCCCCACATGTCCGGGCGCCATGCGATCCCGCCTTGCGTGTCGGCATGCGCGGTCAGCCAGAGGCCCATGAGGTATTCGGCGATCGGTGCGCCGCGCGCGCGGGTCGCGACGGTCGAGAGATCGCGTAGCCATGCGAAACTGTGGAGATATTCGGCAAAGGGCTTTGGGAGCGGTTTCGCAAGGTCGAGCGTCTCGATGTCGCGCGCTTCACCGCGGAACGAGAGGACGCCTTCGAGCAGCATCGTGCCGCGGGGAATGTCGCCGAGGATTGGGTCGTCGGGGACTGCGATCAGCTTCAGCGGGTAGCGGCCCTTGAGGCGGAGCGTGTGGAGCGGGGTGCGCCACGTCAGGCGGTGGAAGCGCTCGGCCAGCCGATCGGCGAGCGACAGCCCCTTGTCGCCGCCGAGACGGATCAGGCGGCGGCCTTCGTCGATCCCGTCGGGGGCGGGATCGGTCACGGGATCACGCGGTTCGTTCACCCCCGCAACGCGGCGATGTTGGCGGCGTATTGCGACGGCCCACCGCGGAACACCGAGGTACCGGCGACCAGCGCGTCGGCGCCGGCCTCGATGCAGCGCTTGGCCCATTCCGCATCGACGCCGCCATCGACTTCAAGGTCGATCGCGCGGCCGCTTTTCTCGATCATCGTGCGGATCGCCGAGATCTTCTTGAGCTGGCTGGGGATGAAGCTCTGGCCGCCGAAGCCCGGATTGACGCTCATCACGAGGACGAGGTCGACCATGTCGAGCAGATAATCGAGCATCTTCGCCGGCGTGCCGGGGCAGATGACGACGCCCGCGCGCTTGCCGAGGCCCTTGATATGCTGGAGCGAGCGGTGGATGTGCGGGCCGGCTTCGTAGTGCACGGTGATGCAGTCGGCGCCGGCTTCCGCGAACGCGTCGAGATACGCGTCGACGGGCGAGATCATCAGGTGGACGTCGAACGGCTTGGTGGTGACGCCGCGGACCGACTTCATGACCGCGGGGCCGAACGAGATGTTGGGGACGAAATGCCCGTCCATCACGTCGATGTGGATCCAGTCGGCGCCGGCTGCGTCGATGGCGCGCACTTCCTCGCCGAGCTTGGCGAAATCGGCGGAGAGGATCGAGGGGGCGATGCGGACGGGTTGCATGATTTTGTCCTAGCGCGGGATTTGGTTGGTGCGAAGTCTTTCAATCCTCCCCCCGCCAGGGGGAGGTGGCACCGCAGGTGACGGAGGGGGAGGACACGGAACGTCGGTTATCCCTTTCCTCCCCCTCCGTCTGGCGAGTGCCAGCCACCTCCCCCTGGCGGGGGAGGATCAGTTAGCTGCGCTTCAATCTTGCGATGAAGAAGCCGTCGCAGCCCCCGTGGTCCGCCAGCATGTTGGGGAGCGTGCGGATGGTGCCCGCTTCCGTCGGCGTGATACCGACGGGGAGTTCGGACTGGTCGACCGGGGCGATCGTGTAATCGCTGCGCGCCGCGAGGAACGCGTCGAGTTGCGCTTCGCCTTCAGCCGGCTCGAGTGAGCAGGTGGCGTACACCAAAGTCCCACCCGGCTTCACCCAGTCCGCCGCCCTTGCGAAGATGCGTGCCTGCAACGCCGCAGTCTCGGCGATGATCGAGGGGCGGACGCGGTGGAGGACGTCGGGGTGGCGGCGGAAGATGCCCGTCGCGCTGCACGGCGCGTCGATCAGGATCGCGGCGGCGGGCTCGGGGGGCGCCCATTCGAGGATGTCGGCGTTGACGACCTCGGCCTTCAGATGCGTGCGGTAGAGATTCTCGCGGAGGCGCTTGATGCGGCTCTGCGAATTGTCGACCGAGATGACGGTCCAGCCGGCGCTCGCGAGTTGCAGCGTCTTGCCGCCGGGGGCTGCGCAGAGATCGAGGACGTGGCCCTCACCTTTTCCGAGCAGGCGCGCGGGGAGCGAGGCGGCGATGTCCTGTACCCACCAGGCACCGTCGCCGAAGCCGGCCATGTCGGGGACCGAGTCGTGGTCGCCGAGCCGCAGATGGCCGGGCATGAAGCTCTCGCCGCCGAGTTTCTCGCGCCAGCCTTCGGTTTCGGACGGGTCGGCGATCGTCAGGTCGAGCGGCGGCACCTGCGCGATCGCACGGCCGGCGGCGTCGACCATTTCCTCGCCCCACGCGGCTTCCCAGCGCAGTTCGACCGGGGCCGGCAGCGTCGGCACCTCGGGGAGCAGCATGTTGGCGCGGAACAGCGTGCCGAACACGCCGTGGACGAGCTTTCGCGGACCGCCGTCGACTAGCGGCAACACGGTCGAGATCGCGGCGTGCGAGGGCGTGCCGAGGATCAGCACCTGGACCAGCGCGATCCGCAGCGCCATCCGCGCCTTCGCATCGTCGGGCAAATTGGTCTTGGTCACCGAATCGATCATCGCGTCGAGATCGGGCAGGCGGCGCAGCGTCTCGGCAGCGATTGCATGCGCCAAGCCGCGGTCGGGCCCGTGGATCGCGCGGGTCGCAGCCGGCAATGCGGATTCGAGCGACTCGCCGCGACGCAGGACGGCGTCGAGCAGGCGGAGCGCAGCGCGGCGGGTCGGGACGCCGAGCGGCTCGGGGGCGTGGGTATAGTCGGGCATCTGAAGGTCCTTCGCGTTCGGTTTGTCGCGCGGCTGTTATGGCAAAGCGGCGCGACAGGGCCCATGTGGCGGTTACGACGCCAACACGCAAATCCGGAGAGCCGCGATGGGCCAGCGCCCCGATCATCTGAAGCCGCCAGAATACCTTGCGAAGAACACGCCGGTGCCCAAACCCGAGGCGATCGTGCCGGACAAGGACCCCGAGCCGCGCGATCCGACGCGCTATGGCGATTGGGAGCTGAAGGGCATGGCGATCGATTTCTGAGTGCCGATCGTCCGAGCGCCGTCAGTCTTTGAGGTCGGCCTTCGGGAAGAAATGCTCGACGACGCTGTTCGCCAGCCGCGACGGTCGCAGCGTCTCGGCATCGAGGCAGCACCAGCTCGACTTCACCTCGGCGAGCACGTCTTCGCCGCGCTTGATGATCGTCTCGTAGAACGCGCGCGCACCCTGGACCTTCTCGAGCAGCACCGTCGCGATGACGTCGTCGTCGAGGAACGCAGGCTTGCGGTACGTGATCTCGTGCTTGAGCGCGACCCAGAGGTGCCCTGCCACCGCCTCCGCGGGCGCAAGGCGCTGCCAATGGTCGATCACCGCGGCCTGTACCCACTTCAGATAGTTCGCGTTGTTGACGTGACCCATGAAGTCGATGTCGGCCGGCTCGATGCCGATGGCGTAGGTATGGGGGAGCGCTGTGGACACGCGCTGCATATAGCATGCGAACCTGAACATAGCGATGACGGCGGCGCTTCGATACCGACAATAAACGCTATTCCGGCTGTCTCGCACGAGCCCTAGCATCCGACCTGCGCCCGCCTCTTGTGTTGCCCAAATACAACACCATCTTTCGGCCAACACCGAAACACTCCCACAGGAATTCGTCATGAACATCGACAAATTCACCGACCGCGCGAAGGGCTTCCTGCAATCCGCGCAGACCGTCGCGATCCGCATGAACCATCAGCGGATCGCCCCCGAGCATTTGTTGAAGGCACTGCTGGAAGACGAGCAGGGCATGGCCGCCGGCCTGATTGCAGCGGCGGGCGGCGACGCCAAGCGCGCGACCTCGGAGACCGATCTTGCGCTCGCCAAAATCCCCGTCGTGTCGGGCTCGGGCGCGCAGACCACGCCGGGGATCGACAACGACGCGGTGCGCGTGCTCGACCAGGCCGAGCAGATCGCGAGCAAGGCGGGCGATAGCTTCGTCACCGTCGAGCGGCTGCTGGTCGCGCTCGCGCTGTCGCTCAACACCGCGGCGGGCAAGGCCTTGAAGGCCGGCGGCGTGACGCCCGAGGGGCTGAACACCGCGATCAACGGCCTGCGCCAGGGCCGCACCGCGGACACCGCGGGCGCCGAGGATCGCTATGATGCGCTCAAGAAGTTTGCGCGCGACCTCACTCAGGCGGCGCGCGACGGCAAGCTCGACCCCGTCATCGGTCGCGACGAGGAGATCCGGCGCACCATCCAGATCCTCGCGCGCCGGACCAAGAACAACCCCGCGCTGATCGGCGAACCCGGCGTCGGCAAGACCGCGATCGCCGAGGGGCTGGCGCTGCGGATCGCCAATGGCGACGTGCCGGATACGCTGAAGGACCGGCGGCTGATGTCGCTCGACCTCGGCTCGCTGATCGCAGGGGCGAAATATCGCGGCGAGTTCGAGGAGCGGCTGAAGGGCGTGCTCGACGAGGTGAAGGCCGCCGAGGGGGACATCATCCTGTTCATCGATGAGATGCATCAGCTGATCGGCGCGGGCAAATCCGAGGGCGCGATGGACGCGGGCAACCTGCTGAAACCCGCGTTGGCGCGCGGCGAGCTGCATTGCGTCGGCGCGACCACGCTCGATGAGTACCGCAAATATGTCGAGAAGGACCCGGCATTGCAGCGGCGGTTCCAGCCGGTGATGGTCGGCGAACCGACCGTCGAGGACACGATCTCGATCCTGCGCGGGCTGAAGGAAAAGTACGAGCTGCATCACGGCGTGCGGATCACCGACGGCGCGATCGTCGCCGCGTCGACGCTGTCGAACCGCTATATTACCGACCGCTTCCTGCCCGACAAGGCGATCGACCTCATGGACGAGGCCGCGTCGCGGATCCGCATGGAGGTGGAGTCGAAGCCCGAGGCGATCGAGAATCTCGACCGGCGGATCATCCAGCTCAAGATCGAGCGCGAGGCGTTAAAGCGCGAGACCGACGACGCGTCGGTTGACCGGCTCGACACGCTGGAGGGCGAACTCGTTAATCTGGAGGAGCAATCCGCCGAGCTGACGACGCGCTGGAAGGGCGAGAAGGACAAGATCAACGCCGAGGCGCGGGTCAAGGAACAGCTCGATGCCGCGCGGCTGGAGCTGGAGCAGGCGCAGCGTTCAGGCGATCTCGCCAAGGCGGGCGAGCTTTCCTACGGCACGATTCCGGGGTTGCAGCGCCAGCTCGACGAGGCGGCGGGCGCGACCAAGGGCGCTATGCTGCGCGAGGAAGTGACCGCGGACGACATTGCCGGCGTCGTCAGCCGCTGGACCGGCATTCCGGTCGAGCGGATGCTACAAGGCGAGCGCGACAAGTTGCTGGCCATGGAGGCAACGATCGGCAAGCGCGTGATTGGTCAGGCGCACGCTGTGAAGGCGGTGTCGACCGCCGTGCGGCGTGCGCGTGCGGGATTGCAGGATCCGAACCGGCCGCTCGGCTCATTCCTGTTCCTCGGGCCGACCGGCGTCGGCAAGACCGAGCTGACCAAGGCACTCGCCGAATTCCTGTTCGACGATCCGTCGGCGATGGTCCGCATCGACATGAGCGAGTTCATGGAGAAGCACGCGGTCGCGCGGCTGATCGGCGCGCCTCCGGGCTATGTCGGCTATGAGGAGGGCGGCGTGCTGACCGAGGCGGTGCGCAGGCGGCCGTACCAGGTGATCCTGTTCGACGAGGTCGAGAAGGCGCATGGCGACGTGTTCAACGTGCTGTTGCAGGTGCTCGACGACGGGCGTCTGACCGACGGCCAGGGGCGCACGGTGGATTTCAGCAACACGCTGATCATCCTGACATCGAACCTCGGCAGCCAGTATCTCGCGAACATGGCGGAGGGCGACGACGTCTCGTCGGTCGAGCCGCAGGTGATGGAGATCGTCCGGTCGCATTTCCGGCCGGAGTTCCTCAACCGGCTCGACGAGGTGATCCTGTTCCACCGCCTCGGCCAGTCGCACATGGCGCCGATCGTCGACATCCAGGTATCCCGCGTCGACAAGCTGCTCGCCGACCGCAAGATCGTGCTCGACCTGACGGACGCCGCGCGCGCGTGGCTCGGCCGTGTCGGCTACGACCCGGTGTACGGCGCGCGGCCGCTGAAGCGCTCGGTCCAGCGCTATCTGCAGGACCCGCTCGCCGACATGATCCTGCGCGGCGAGGTGAAGGACGGCTCGACCGTGAAGGTTGACGAGGGCGATGGCAAGCTGGTGCTACAGGTCGCCTGAGCGAGACTTCGGAGCCCTAGGCATGGAGAACGAAAAAGGGGGCGGCTCCTTACGGAACCGCCCCCCTATTGTTGCGTGTGCGTGGGCTTAGAAGTTGAACTTCGCGCCCGCACGGAACTGACGACCGAAGATGCCATCGCCGCCCTGGATCGCGTTGTACAGATACGCGCCGTAGGTGACGGTATCGACTGGGGGCAGCTTGTTGAACACGTTCAGCGCGTTGACGTAGAAGCTGAACTGGTCGGTGACCTTGAAGTTCACGTTCGCATCGACCGTGATGTACTTCTTCACATGGCAGTCGGTGTACACCTGTGCCTGGCCGCAATCCTTGTACTCGTCGCCCTGATCGGTCGCCGACAGATCGTAGCCCGACGTGTAGTTCACCGTGCTGCTCAGCGCGAAGTCGCCAAAGTCGAACGTGTTGAGCCAGTTGCCCTTCCACTCGAACGTACCCGAACCAGCCGTCAGGTTGAAGTTGCCGAGCGTGCCTTCGTAGCGCTGCTTCACGCCGTCGACGGTCGTGCTCAGCTCCAGGATGTAGCTGGCATTCAGGTTCGACGTCCACTTGACCGGACCGAAGTCGTACGCGCCGTTGATGCCAAAATCGATGCCCGACGAGTTGATCGTGTCGGCATTGATGAGCTGCGAGCGGACGAACGCGATCTTCGGACGGGCGTTCGGGTTGTTGACGTCGACCGCGTCGGCGATGACCTCGAACCCGGCCGGGATGGCCTGCCCCGCGTAGTAGGCGGCAATCGCCGGGGCGTTGTTCGCGGTCGTGATCGCGCCGGTCTTGCGGATGTTGTAGTAATCGACCGTGAACGACACGTTGCGGACCGGATCGAACTTCACACCACCGGTGAAGCTGCGCGACTTTTCAGGCTTCAGGTTGGGCGATGCCAACGTCGTCTGACCGATCGAATAGGCCGTGATGTACCCGGGGCAACCGTTCGGCGTCGCCTGCGAGCAACCCGCACCGTACTGAGCGAGGAACGCGTTCGGAATGGCATTGACCGACTGCGTCACATAGCCCGTCGTCGGCAGCGCGTTCGCCTCGCCGAAGCTCGGGATACGGAAGCCGCGCGAATAGGTACCACGGACGGTAACTTCCTTCACCGGCGTGAAGATCGCGCCGACCTTCGGCGAGAAGTTGCTCTGGCCGGTCGAGTAATGATCGTAGCGGCCCGAACCGTTCAGCGTGAGCACGCTCAGGATCGGCGCGTTGATTTCGGCGAATGCCGAGGTCACCGTACGGTTACCCTTGGTACCGAACGCGTTGAGAGTGAAATAACGCTGCGTCGGGCCGTTGTAATCGTCGTTGGCGCTGGGTGCATCGACTGCTTCGTAGAAGATCGACCCGCCGACTGCGAGGCGAAGGTCGCCGCCGGGGAGCGTCGCCAGCGACTTCTGCAACGTCAGCTGCGCCTGGTAGAGATCCGACGTCGTGTCGGTGATGTTCTCAGGCGACAGATAGTCGCGCACCGCCTGGGTGTTGAGACCCGGGTTGACGAAGTTGTAGCTGCCGTCGGCAATGACGTCGAGCAGATGCTGGATGTACACATAGCCGTTGGTCTTGATGCGCAGATCGGTGTGCATCGCGGTCGCGTTGAAGTCGTAATCGATATCGTTGAGAACGGTGCCCTTCATGCCGAAGGCCGCACGATACACGCGGCTGCGTGTTGCGTTCTGCGTCACCGTATCCGGCAACGCGCCGACAAGGCGAGCGACCTGATTCTGTGCTGCGAACGGATTGTTCGGGTTGAGCGTGCCGTTCGCTGCGGTGCAGTTTACGCGAGCAGCGCAGACGTAGACCGGCAGTGCCAAGATGGCGGACCCGGCAGCCAGCGCGGGCGTTGCGGCCTGCGAGGTCGAGTATTGCGGGAAGAGGATACCGGCTGGAGCGTTGCCGCGGATAGCGGCAGGACGACCCGTGTAGTTGCTGGACGACTGCTGGAAGTTTACCATCAGGTACGCTTCCGAATTGTCACCGACCTTCGCCGTGAAGCGTGCCGAGCCGCCGAAGCGCTCGTTGTTCGGCGTCACCATGTCATACTTGTTGGTGTTGTCTACCTGGCAGACCGTGGCCGGCGCCGTCACGTTTGCGGCGCTAGCCAACTGCGCAGCCGTCGGATTGTACGCCGTGCCGTTCAGGCAGCCTGCAGCCGGGTTGAGCAACTGGTAGCGGCCGCTCGCCACGGTGTTCGCAGCGTTCGCGGGACGAACGTAGAAGTTCCCCGTGCCGATGGCGAAGCCGTTCAGGGTGCCATCTGCCTGAAGACCGTTCGAGATGTTGTTCGGGCCGCACTGCTGGCTGCCGGTACGGCTGCTGCAGATACCGGTCAGGTTGTCCGAGTTGAACGGACCGGGCAGGTCGCGCTGATACACGCCTTCGGTGCGGTAATAGAAACCGCTGATATAAGCGTTGTAGCCCTTCTCATCGAGATCGCCGGTACCCGCGGTCAGCGTCAGACGCTGGTTGGCGTTGACGCCATCCTGCGAGATGCCAGCTTCGGCGCGACCGGAAACGCCGGTGAACTTGCGCTTGGTGATCACGTTGACCACGCCGGCGATGGCGTCGGCGCCGTAGCTCGACGACGCACCGTCGCGCAGGACGTCGATGCGCTCGACGACGTCGTCCGGGATGGTGTTCAGATCGACGAAGTTACGCGAACCGTCATCCGACAGCGGATAATAGGCAGCGCGCAGGCCGTCGAACAGCACGAGGGTCGAGTTGGTCGACAGGCCGCGCAGCGATACCGACGATGCACCGGCTGCGAACGCGCCATTGGCGGTGAACGAGTTGGTCAGCGCTGGACCGTTGTTCGAAGACAAGGCCTGGATACCGGCCTGAACCGTGTTGATGCCGCGCGAGTCGAGGTTTTCCGTGGTCAGCGTGGTGACCGGCGAAATGCCCGTGTCCTGGCCGCGGATGATCGAACCCGTAACGACGATGTCCTGCGAGTTCCCCTGCGCAGCGTCCTGAGTAGGCGCAGTCCGTGTGCTCTGAACCGCAGTCGCAGTCTCGCTACCGGCGGGGTCCTGAGATACGGCCTGGCTTCCGCCAGGGGTTACGGCGGCGTCTGCAGCCTGTGCCATTGCCGGTGCGGATATTGCGAAGACGAACGGCGCTGCGGCGGCGAGCAGTATCGCCCTGGACGTGAAACGAGACATTGTAACCACGTAAGCTTCCCCTTGTTCAGTTCACGTCGTCCGCCCTAACGAACCGCGACGCGAACTACCAAAATTCCGAGTGTCGACCTGTGCCGGTTGCGCGGAATATGGCTCAAGAGTGGAGCCCTGCCTCAAAACTGTAAAGACGGTGCCTAACACCCACCAAAATTTGTTCAGGCTAGTGTCAGAAATGACACAATATCTGACGCAATCCTCGCTCATCGTTACAAAATTACAGCACCCTACGTGTTGCCTGCACGATAATGAGGCATCGTGGTTATCGCATTGCGCCAGCAACCAGCATTGGGTCGAGCTTGGCGTCGCGCCATCGTAGCGCCCAGTGGAGATGGGGACCGGTGGCGCGGCCGGTCATGCCGACGGCGCCGATCGGCTGGCCTTGGCGAACGTGATCGCCGGGTTTCACGTCGATGCGGGACAGGTGCAGGAAGGCGCTGTTGAGGCCCATGCCGTGGTCGATCATCAGGAGGTTGCCCTCCAGGGTGAAGGGGTGGTCTGCGGCGAGGATCACGACGCCGTCCGCGGGGGCGGTTACGATCGTGCCGGTCGGGATGGCGACGTCGGTGCCCGAATGATAGCTACCCGGTTCGCCCTTGTAGATGCGTTGCGCGCCGAACAGGCCGGAGATGCGGCCCGTCGCTGGCCATGCGAACGCCTGGCGCCAGCCCTGCGCGTCGGTGGTGCGGGCACGGGCGGCGACGATCTGGGCGAGTTCCGGCGGGCGCAGTTTGGCGAAGACCGGGTCAGGCGCGGGGAATTTGGGGAGCGTGTCGAGGCGCTCGATCCGCCATGCGCGCGGCGCGATCGTGAGGCTTTGCGTAACATTGCGGCCGTCGGCGAGTGTCGCCATCAGCGTCGCTTGCGGGCCGGCGTCGCGGTCGAAGCCGGCTAGGAAACGACCGTCGGGGGATAGCGCGATCGGCTTGCCGTTGAGCGCGAGCGTGCGCGTACCGGCGGGAGCGGTGCCGAGGATCAGACCGCCCTGGCTGAGCGTGCCGGTCCAACGGAAGGGGGACTGGGACGCGGTATTCGAGGGCGGTGCCTGCTGGGCGGTGGCACTGGATGCAGCCATCAGGACGAGCACCGCCGCGCGGATCATCGTGGCGCCATCGCTTCGCTGGCGGCGGCGGCGGTGGCGTAGGCTTCCTGGCGCGCTACGCTCCAGTAGCGCAGATCCTCGAGCGCGATGCGGTGGCCGGTGGCGGCGCAGGCGACGTGGTCGCCGGGGCTGAGCACGCGGAAACCGTTGGCCATATAGTGCAGGCGCGCGGCGCGGTCGGAGTTGGACATCAGCATTGCGGGTCTTCTTTACAGCAGGGTCGGCTGGCGCGGCGCCGGATCGGGCGCGGGCTTTGCCTTGGGGGCAGCATAGGTTTTGGCGGCGGGGCGCTCAAGGCCGGTGTCCGTCACCGCGTCCACCACGCCGTCGCGGAAGTGGAGCGTCAACGTCCCCGCGTCGCGCGCCGACGTGGCCGAGGCGAGCGTCTCGCCGCCGGGACGGGCGGTGACGCGGGCATAGCCGCGGTCGAGGATCGCGTCGGGGTTGAGCGACTGGACCAGACGCCACGTCGCATCGAGCTGCGCGCGTTTCGCTTCGAGCTTGCGCTCCAGCGTGGCGGGGCGGAGCGCCGCGCCCGAGCGATCGAGACTGCCGCGCGCCAGGGTCAGGCGACGTTCGAGACCGCGGTCGAGACGCTGGCCGAAGTCGTCCGCGCGCTGGCGCTGCGGCCCGAGCAACTGGTCGCGCTTCGGCAGCAGCCGCGCCAATGCATCGAGCCGCTCGCGACCACGCTCGACATGGCGGCGCGCGCAACGCTCGGTCCGGTTGCGGTGGCTGTCGATCGTCAGGCGCAAGTCGGCGAGCACCGGCACCGCGATCTCGGCCGCGGCGGTCGGCGTCGGCGCGCGCAGGTCGGCGGCGAAATCGCACAAGGTGGTGTCGGTTTCATGCCCCACGGCGGAGATGATCGGGATCGTGCAGGCGGCGACCGCGCGGACGACGACTTCCTCGTTGAACGACCACAGATCCTCGACCGAACCGCCGCCGCGCGCGACGATGACGAGGTCTGGGCGCGGTACCGGGCCGCCGGGGGCGATCGCGTCGAACCCGCGGACCGCGGCGGCGATCTCGGCGGCGGAACCCTCGCCCTGCACCTTGACCGGCCAGACGATCACATGCGTCGGGCAGCGATCCTCCAGGCGATGGAGGATGTCGCGGATCACCGCGCCGGTGCCCGAGGTGACGACGCCGATCACCTTCGGCATGAAGGGCAGGCGCTTCTTCCGCGTGCCGTCGAACAGCCCCTCGCCCGCGAGCTTCGCCTTCAGTTTCTCGAGCAGCGCCATCAGCGCACCGGCGCCGGCCAGCTCCATCCGCTCGATGACGATCTGGTATTTCGAGCGGCCGGGGTAGGTGGTGAGCTTGCCCGTCGCGATCACCTCGATGCCGTCCTGCGGGACGAAGGCGAGGCTCGACGCATTGCCCTTCCAGATGACGCCGTCAATCACCGCCTGGTCGTCTTTCAGCGACATGTAGCAATGCCCGGAGGCGACGCGCTTCCAGCCCGAGATCTCGCCGCGCAGGCGGACATGGCCGAATTCGCCCTCGACCATCCGCTTCAGCTTGAAGGCGAGTTCGCCGACCGACATGGCGAGTGCGTTGTCGCCGGCGACCGGCTCGGCTACCAGCCGGCCCATGTCGCTGGACACATCATCGGAAAAGGGATCGGGCATGAACGTCCTGCTGCTGGGCTCGGGGGGGCGCGAACATGCGCTCGCGTGGAAGCTGGTGCAATCTCGCGGCCTCGATACGCTGTATGCCGTGCCGGGCAACCCCGGGATCGCGCGCGTTGCGACGCTCGTGCCGCTCGATGCGACGGATCACGCCGCCGTCGTCGCGTTCGTGCGCGAGCATGAGGTCGGGCTGGTCGTGATCGGGCCGGAGGCGCCGCTGGTCGATGGGCTGGCGGACACGCTGCGCGACGCGGACGTTCCGGTGTTCGGGCCTTCGAAGGCGGCGGCGCAGTTGGAGGGGTCGAAGGGCTTCACCAAGGATCTGTGCCTTCGCGCCGGCATTCCGACCGCGGGCTATGTCCGCGTAAAGACGCGCGAAGAGGCGGATATCGCGCTTGCCCGCACCTTCTCGCTGCCGGTCGTGATCAAGGCGGACGGCCTCGCCGCGGGCAAGGGCGTGGTAATCGCTTTCAGCGTGGCCGAAGCCGATGCCGCGCTCGACGCGCTGTTCGCCGACGGGGAAGCCGAGGCGGTGATCGAGGAGTTCCTCGAAGGCGAGGAGGCTAGCCTCTTCGTGCTGACCGACGGCGTGTCGCTGATGCCGTTCGGCTCCGCGCAGGATCACAAGCGCGTCGGCGAGGGCGATACCGGCCCGAACACCGGTGGAATGGGCGCGTACAGCCCTGCCCTCGTTCTGACGCCCGCGCTGGAGAAGCGCGCGATCGACGAGATCGTCGCGCCGACCGTGGCGGCGATGGCGGCGGAGGGCATGCCGTTCTCGGGCGTGCTGTACGCCGGGCTGATGCTGACGCCGCAGGGGCCGAAGCTGATCGAATATAATGCGCGGTTCGGCGATCCCGAGACGCAGGTGCTGATGATGCGGTTTCAGGGCGATCTGCTCGCGACGATGCTGGCCACCGCGGAAGGGCGTCTCGGCGATATGCCGGCGGCGCAGTTCAGCGACGAGACCGCGCTGACGGTGGTGATGGCGGCGGAGGGGTATCCGGGGACGCCCAAGGCTGGTGGATCGATCGTCGGACTGGACTCGGCGCGGACTGCGGGCGGCACGGTGTTCCACGCAGGCACGCGCCTTGAGGACGGGGGGCTGGTCGCATCGGGCGGACGCGTGCTCGCGGTGACCGCGACCGGCGACACCGTCGCAACGGCGCAGGCGAACGCCTATCGCGCGGTCGAGGCTATCGATTTCGCGGAAGGCTTCTACCGCCGCGACATCGGCTGGCGGGAAATCGCGCGCGGGTGATGCACGCCTGATCCTCCCCCGCCAGGGGGAGGTGGCTGGCGCTTGCCAGACGGAGGGGGAGGCAAGGGATAACCTCGGTTCCGTGTCCTCCCCCTCCGTCACCTTCGGTGCCACCTCCCCCTGGCGGGGGAGGATCGGAGGTGACCGCCCTGCCAATTAGGTCTCGCCGCCTTTCGCGCGCATCGCTACGGTATGGGAATGAACGAAACTTCCGCGACTTCCACCTCCGGCCTGAGCCTGTTGCCCGATGGCATCGCCACGCTGACGGCGATCCACTTCACGATCATCGCCGTCGTCGCGATCCTGGTCCTGATCGGGCTGATCTGGGGTATCAGGGCGAAACGCAGCCGCACGAAGGCGACGCGCGACGTGATCGCACACGCCAAGGAGGCCGGTGTTACCCCTGAGCCTATCGCGGAAGAACGTAACGACGAAAACCGCCGTAGTGAGCAGTCCCAGTCGCAAACGCGGACCGTTACGCCCGCACCTGCCCCGGTGGCACCTGCTCCAACACCCGAACCGAAGCCCGTCTCGGCGCCGGTCGAACACACGCCAAACCCGATCGCGTCCCCACCGGCGGTCGTACCGCTCGCTCCCCAGGTCGATAGCGCGAGCACTTCCGACCGGTTGAACGACGAACCGATCGCCGCTGCATCGCCGATGGAGGCGAGCCCGGCGGCCGAGGCGATGGCCCCGGTCGAACCGTCTGCGCCCGCGCCGTCCTACGCCGACGGGCCCGTGACGCAGTTGAAGGGGCTTGGCCCGAAGGTCGCTGCGCAGCTTGGCACGCTGGGCGTGTCGACGGTCGGCGAGATGGCGGCGCTGTCGGATAGCGAGGCGCAGCGCATCGACGCGCAGCTTGGCAACTTTACCGGGCGGATGGGCCGCGATCGCTGGATCGAGCAGGCGCGGTTGCTCGCTGCCGGTGACAAGGCCGGCTTCGAGGCGGTGTTCGGCAAGCTCTAGGCTACGCCTTTGCTCCAGACCGATCAGGACGAGATAGCGGTGCGATCGGTTAACCGCGATCCGCACTCTTAGATGACGATTGGCTCTATGCTGCACGCGCGCCGACGGGCATGTCAGGCGCGTCGCATCTCGATGTAGGAGAGCGGCCGATAACAGGGCGATGAGTGCACATGCTGGTAACGATGAGCGCAATGCTGTTGACGGCTGCCCCCGTTCACGTGACGGCCGCGCCGATAGCGTTGCCCGGCGTCGGTGCGAGCGTGGCGCTGCCCGGCGCGGTAATGTCGCCGTTCGCGGGTGACTTCCAGCCCGTCGCGGCGATGGCGGTTTCGCCGCTTGCGCTGACCGCGTCGCTTCCGACGATCGAGATTTTCGCCCAGGGGCTGCCGACGCAGGACATTCCACCGGTCGGTCCCGCTCCGTTGGGAACCCCGCCCGCCCAGCGGACGCCAAACGACATCATCGTCACTGGCCGCAAGGAAACCGCGGGCGATCCGCTGCGCGCGGTCAACGCCGAGTCGTTCGCGGTGACGCAGAAGGTCGACGACGCGGTGATCGGCCCGGTCGCGCGGACCTACAAGAAGACCGTGCCGAGCCCCATTCGACGCGGCATCCACAATTTCCTCTACAATCTGCGCGAGCCGATCGTCTTCCTGAACTTCCTGCTCCAGTTCAAGCCGGGCAAGGCAGCGGAGACGGTCGGACGGTTCGCGATCAACACGACGATCGGCGTGGCCGGCGTGCTCGACATGGCCAAAAAGAAGCCGTTCCACCTACCGCGGCGGTCGAACGGGTTCGCCAACACGCTCGGCTATTACGGCGTCAAGAACGGCCCGTTCCTGTTCCTGCCGCTGGTCGGACCGACCACGATCCGCGATCTGCTGGGCGGTGCGGTCGATCGCCTGATCCTGCCGGTCGCCTTCGGCAAGCCGTTCACCAGCACGGCGTACGCCATCCCCGCGGGTATCCTGGGTGCACTCGATCACCGGTCGGAGTTCGACCAGACGCTGAAGGACCTGCACGACAACTCGCCGGATCCGTACGCGGCGACGCGGTCGTTCTATCTCAACCGGCGGCAGGCGGAGATCGACCATCTCCACGGGCGGGTCGAGGGCGATCCGGCGGGGATGTCGGGGCCGCCGCCGAGCGTGGTGCCGTTCGTACCGAGCGATCTGGAGCCTGGGGCCAAGCCGGTTTCGGAAACGCCGATGGAGGCTCCGGCAGTCACGACTCCCGCGGTCGATGCGAAGCCTGCGGCCGAAACTGGTCAGTAAAGGGGACGGAGCCGAACGGTCTCGTCTCTTCTTCCCTTCTCTACCCTTCCCGTTCGTGCTGAGTAGAGACCGAGTAGCTTCGCAGAAGCGTATCGAGGGCTCGTATCGAAGCATGAGTTCCGCGCGCCAACTTGTTCTTCGATACGCCGCTTCGATAAGCTCGGCGGCTACTCAGTACGAACGGATTGTGGGATCAGCGAGTCCTCGGCGCGTGAGCCACGAGCACCTGAGTGAAGAGCGTACCCAACCCAATCACCACCCCCGGCGGAGGCCGGGGTGGTGCAGAACGGAGACGCTGTGTTCGACCTTACCCGCGCCACGCCCAGCCCTCAGACTTCGCTCACCAGCAGCTTGTCGATCCGCCGGCCGTCGAGGTCGACGATCTCGAACTTCCAGCCCTGCTCGACGAAGCTCTCGCCCTCGCCCGGCAGGTGGCGGAACACCGACAGCGCGAGGCCGGCGACCGTCGCGTAATCCCGGTCCTCGGGTAGGTCGATACCGAGGCGATCGGCAAGCGAGTCCGCCGCCATCGTCCCTGCCACGAGCAGTGAACCGTCGTCGCGCACCACGACAGACGGCGCATCGTCCGGATCGGAGTCCGACTTGAACTCGCCGGCGATCGCCGCGAGCAGATCGGCCGGCGTAACGATGCCCTCGAAATGACCGTATTCGTCGTGGATCAGCGCCATCGGCACTTCGGCTTCGCGGAGCGCCAGCAGCGCGTCCATCGCGTCGATCTGGTCGATCACGACGGGCGCTTTGCGCATCAGCGCGCGCAGGTCGATCGGCTCGCCACGGAACAGCGCGGCGGCGATGTCGCGCGCCTGGACGACGCCCTTCACCGTATCGATCGAGCCTTCGCCGACCGGCAGGCGGGTGTGCTGCGAGGCGAGCAGCGTCTCGCGGATCTCGTCGGGCCCCCAGTCGCAGTCGAGCCAGTCGATCTCGGTACGCGGCGTCATTACTTCGCGCACGGGGCGATCCGCGAGGCGGACGACGCCAGAGATGATCGAGCGCTCATGCTCCTCGATGATCCCCGACTTCGACGCCTCGGCGACGATCATGTGGAGTTCTTCGGCGGTGACGTGCTCTTCCGATTCTCGGTTCAGGCGGAGCGCGCGGAAGATCAACGCGCTGGTCGAATCGAGCACCCAGACGATCGGTGCGGTGCCGATCGCAAGCCAGCGCATGACGGGCGCCATGAACGAGGCGATCGCCTCGGGCGCACGCAGCGCGAACTGCTTGGGGACGAGCTCGCCGATGATCAGCGACGCGTATGTGGTCAAGCCGATGACGATCGCGAACCCGGCGGTCTCCGCGGTCGAGGCGGACAGGCCCCAGGCCTGCAACCGCGCCGCGGTCGGCATGCCGAGGCTGGAACCCGAATAGGCACCCGCAAGGATGCCGATCAGCGTGATGCCGATCTGGACGGTCGAGAGGAACTTGCCGGGATCGGCGGCGAGCACGAGCGCGGCGCGCGCGCCCTTCTTGCCAGAGCGTGCCATCGCCTCGAGCCGCGCTTTGCGCGCGGAGACGATCGCGAGTTCGCTCATCGCGAACACGCCGTTCAACGCGACGAGCGCGAGGATGATCGCGACGTCGATCCAGGGGAAGGGGGGAAGCGGTGCCATTGGCTCACGCGCTCTTTGCAGGACAACGGTCCGTCGCACAACCGTCCATACGTACTGGCTTGTGCATACTCGACATCGGACCGCGAAGATGGTCAGGCTCGGTTCAGTGCGCAGGCGGAACAATCGTCGCGACACCGGGTTATCGGGCATATCGGGCACGACGCCCTCATTTGTTATGTCTCAGGGAGATTATCTATGAAAACCAAGATGTTCGCAGGTGCTGCGATTGCTGCACTGATCGCCACCAGCGGCTGCACGACCGATCCCGAGACGGGTCGCCAGACGATCTCGAAGACCGCTCTCGGCGGTATCGGCGGCGCGCTGGGCGGCTATCTGCTGGGCGACGTGGTCGGCGGACGGCATGACCGGACCGAGAAATTGCTGGGCGCGGGCATCGGCGCGGTCGCCGGCGCCGGCATCGGCCATTATATGGACGAGCAGGAAAAGAAATTGCGCCAGCAGACCGCGGGCACCGATGTGGAGGTGATCCGCCAGGGCGACGAGCTCTTGCTCAACATGCCCTCGGGCGTGACCTTCGCCACCAACAGCTACACCATCCAGCCCGAATTCCGCGGCACGCTCAACCAGGTTGCGACCACGCTGGCGCAATATAACAAGACTTATATCGACGTGTATGGCCACACCGATTCGACCGGCACCGACGCGATCAACAATCCGCTCTCGCGCAACCGCGCCGAATCGGTCGCGAGCTATCTCCAGGGCCGCGGCGTGATCGCGGCGCGCATCGGCACCCAGGGCTTCGGCTCGACCCGCCCGGTGGCCAGCAACAACACGCCCGAAGGCCGCCAGGCCAATCGCCGCGTGGAAATCAAGATCGTCCCGCTGACCGAGAACGACGTGAACGGGTGAAGCTTGATGTGAACGGATGGGCGTGTTCCTCCCCCTGTCGGCGTCCATAGGGGCCACATGGGAGGGGCAGGTTTTCCGTGTCATCCCAGCGCAGCTGTTGCATCGATGGCGGAGAAGGTTGCTATGCGGATGGATCGATGGGCTCCCAACTGCGCGGATGCGACAGGCAAAGGACATCTGTCCCGCCGCCGCCTTGCCTGATACGGCAGGCCGAGGAGCGGCGTATATGGCGGATATCCAAGGGATCATCGACGGCATCGCCGCGGAAATGGCGGCTGTGGAGCATCGCGGCAAGGTGGCGGATTATATCCCCGCGCTCGCCCGCGTCGATCCCAGGCATTTCGGCATCGCGGTGGTGCTGGCCAACGGCAGCACCTTCACCGCAGGCGATGCCG